>ENA-OQVM01000022-OQVM01000022.1-marine-metagenome-genome-assembly--contig:-NODE-22-length-229044-cov-6.343229_pt1 | contig 229044 bp, 227 predicted proteins | sample MGYA00237776_ERZ505498 | MGnify/ENA primary metagenome ERZ505498 (study PRJEB26159, sample SAMN06265151) | marine metagenome | isolation source: Helgoland LTER site | place: Germany:Helgoland, sampling...
AAAAGGGCAAAAACACGGGACGCACTCAAGCCCAATTAATCTGTCACACACCCCATGAACATATAACCTACACACCCCCTATGGCCCATGCCTGTGGGGTGGGTCACATGATGTGTAATCATTCTCAGTGTGCAGTTAAGTGATGTAGCTTAGTGATATTATAGAGGTAGGTATAAAGACACTTACCCTACCTCACTTCCCCTATACTCAGTAGGAACTCTATAGGCACATCATGTGACACACATTTGGGTAGACCACTGGGTAGACCAAAGTGATGCACTTGACGTGTCGCATTACAGGTGAGATTCTAAGGATAGCTTCAAGTACGGTGTAGGGTTGGTGCTTACACGGAGAACTATCACTCTCTGCCAGCACCATTATTTCACCTACATGACTGATATGTAAGCATTAATCGTGCTTACAGCTCTTGTGGCACAGAGAATCTGTATCCGATCAATTCTCATCTAGCTTATGTTCGCTTGTGGCATAATGAGTTTGTCATTTGCGCTTGGCGGAGGCTTGGTGGAGGCTTGGCAGAAATACGGGTTTCTTAGCGATAAAGAACAACCCAAGAGACCATATCCAAAACTTTGGGGATGTTACTGTCAAAATGTTTTGTCAGTTTTGCCCCACCTTATTTTTGTCCAAAGTGATTCATGGGCAAGATATACAAAAAATCCTATAATTGCCCCCAAAAAAGCAATACTGCCACCCACATTGAACGAACCAGAAATTAAATACCCAATAACTGTCATTGTTATCAGTCCGGAAAATTGCCACGTCATGGCCTTCACAAGCAGTCTGCTTTTACTATCCATATTTTTCCTACTCCGTTAGCATATTTAGCTTTCAGATATACTGAAGAAAAATAGATGTGGACATTATGTGAATAAGCTATCAAAAATCTATTTTGGTGATAAAAATCTAGTTAATGGAAAAAAATGGACAAACGTAATCGGGCCCACTTGTTTAGACAACGCTTAAAAGACGCCATGTCGAGCAAAGATGTCACAAAAAGCAAGCTTTCAAGAGACACAAATGTCGACCGTTCTACCATCGGCCAGCTTCTAAATGACGAACAGCCACGCCTGCCTAATTCACAATTAACTGCTGATATTGCGTTAGCGTTGGGTGTGAGTACAGACTGGCTACTTGGCTTGACCCACCGACCTGAAAGGCCTGGTGATATTATGGCTGCATCATTCTCTCTGAGCGCAGCTGAGAGGACATCAGCAGATGAGCAGCTTCTTGCCTGGCATAATGAAGCTGCTGGTTACAAAGTACGGCATGTGCCTTCAACCTTGCCTGATATCTTCAAGACAAAAGCTATGTTGGATTGGGAGTATGCCTCTCAACAAAAAGAGCGCTTAACCGAAGCCTATAAAGCAATGCAGGAGCAACTAAACTGGTTATCGTCTGGTGTATCAGACTATGAGATTGCAATACCTATACATGAGTTAGAAGCATGTGCGAGTGGAACGTCATATTACAAGGGTTTGGATAAAAGCATCCGTGATGAGCAATTGATGTTTATTGCGAACCAGTGTGAGCAAATGTTTCCCCGGCTGCGACTATTTTTATTTAATGCCCATACGTTATTTAGTGCGCCAATTACAATTTTTGGGCCCAACTTAGCTGTCATTTATGTTGGGCAATGCTATTTATCATTTCGTGAGGCAGAGCGCGTGAAATCACTTTCAGGTCATTTTGACTGGCTGGTGCGTGAAGCAACAATAGATGCACGTGACGTCCCATCTTATATCCATAAGCTTATTGAGCACCCCCCCCAGTAGCCTTGCTACAGGCATCCTTAAATCACCATTTAAAGTCTCTGAGGTTAAAGTCTCTGAGGCAAAATCAAGGTTAGGCACATTACCCCACGTTAATTTTGCCTCACAGTCACTAAAACACTGTTTCACAATTCTTTCGCATAATCATAACGCAACGTTAATGTTTCTGCGTTTATATCGTCTGTGGGTTCTTTTTGTTGCGGTTAGCAAAACAACAAATTGAGGCTTCACATTTGAAACACTGAAGGATTGAAACATGAAACATTTTGCAGAGCTCTCATTTGATGACTGGGACGACAAGACCAACACGCGCGCAGAGGCTGAAACAGACTTCTCATTGATGTTAAGCAGACGCTCATTGCTTGGCGGCGGGGTGGCCCTTGGCGCAACAGCCTTTTTGTGTGGCACAGGTGCCTTAATACCATCCAAAGCACATGCTACCCTTATGAGTAATGGTACCAAATTCAAAGCTGTAGCTGCCAATAGTCTTGATACAATCACTGTACCGGATGGGTTCGCATGGCAGGTCGTTGCCCAATGGGGAGACCCTCTATTCAGAAACGTTCCTGACTTTAATCATGCTACCCGTGGCACCTCGGCCAGCCAAGCAAAGGCCTATGGTGACAATAATGACGGCATGGATTTATTCGAGATAGACAGCGCCAAAGTGATGGTTGTCAATAATGAATATACCAACAGAAGCGTTATGTTCGGCAACAATAAATCAGGGCTTCCCGAGACAGTTGAAGATGTCAATAAGGGTAAGATGGCGCATGGCGTCACTATCATGGAAATTGCCGAAACGAACGGGGCATGGGGTATCAAAAAGGATAGCCGCTTTAATAAGCGCATTACACCTGACACCACTATCTCTGTGGTTGGTCCTGCCCGCGGCTCAGCGCTCATGAAGACAGCGGATGACCCGACCGGTACAGTCGTACTTGGCACCTTCAACAACTGTGGTAATGGCCGCACAGCATGGGGAACATATCTCGCCTGTGAAGAAAATTTTAACGGTTATTTTTCTAACCTTTCTGATAGGGATGCGCCGCGGACAGCTGAGGAAAAAAGATACGGCATCAATAACGAAGATCGGGGCTATGGATGGGCAAAAGCTGACAAACGCTTTAACCTCAGCACAGCACCACAAGAGCCGAACCGGCATGGATGGGTTACAGAGATTAATCCAGCAACGGGCGAAGCAAAAAAGCTGACAGCTCTTGGCCGCTTAAAACATGAAAATGCTGAAGCCGTGATTGCGCGTGATGGTCATGTTGTTGTCTATCTGGGGGATGATGAGCGGGGAGATTATCTCTATAAATTTGTCTCTGACGGCATTTTTTCTGATGGGGGCGATAATAGCAGATTGCTGCATGAGGGGGCGTTATTTGTCGCAAAATTTAATGATGATGGTACCGGCTCATGGATAAATTTGAGTGCGGCTGGCATGGCGCCGGATGAGACAGTTATATTTGCGCGCCTTGCCGCAGATAAGCTCGGCGCTACCACAATGGACCGGCCAGAATGGGTTGCTGCTAATCCTTTCAAAGCCGAAGCCTATGTATGCCTTACCAACAATAAAAATCGCGGCAAAGAGGGCAAGAAGCAACCTGTTAATGCTGTTAATCCGCGCGTCAACAACCAGTATGGACAAATTGTGCGCTGGGAGCCAGCTGGGGGCAATCACAGCAACCCTGACTTCATATGGGACGTCTTTGTTGTTGCTGGAAATCCTGATGTTCACAGTGATGCTAATGCTGGCAGTGACAACATTAATAGCGACAATATGTTTAACTCACCAGATGGTCTGAAATTTGACAAATTCGGCAACCTTTGGATTTTAACGGATGGCAAATACTCTAATAAGGGTGATTTTGCCGGCATGGGTAATAACCAGATGCTTCTCGGCAATACGGTAACAGGAGAAATCAGCCGTTTCCTTGTTGGGCCAAAAGAATGTGAAGTGACAGGCATTACATGGAGTGAAGATTGTAAAACCATGTTTGTGGGTATTCAGCACCCTGGCGAAAACGGTAATAGTCATTTTCCGGGTGGCCCTGGAACAGTACCGCGTAGCTCCATCATAGCTGTTACACGCGAAGATGGCGGTATCATCGGTTAATAACGCAAATGGTGAGAGGAGGATTTCATGAGACCCTCCCCTCACCTTGCCGCCAGCCTGTGCTAATTTGTTAGGGACAAAATATTATAGGCTTATTTTATCACAGAAGCAGAAAACCGATCGAAATTTGACACTGCGACTAATCACCTGTTTAGTATTTCAAAGTCGTCACTTGGACGCTTTTAAAAAAAACAGGAGACTTCAGATGAGTGATTTTGTTGAAGAAGGCAAAACACTAGGTGGGCGTCTTCAAGATGCTCGGGAAAAGCAGGGGATTTCAATCAGCCTTGCTGCCAAGCTAAGCGGCGTTCAATCCAAGACATTGAAGAACTGGGAGCTGGACAGGTCGGAGCCACGCTCTAACCGGCTGGTCAACCTTGCAGGTGTTCTGGGAGTCACTGCATCCTATTTGCTGGATGGCACGGGCGGTGAGATTGGACCAGAACAGAAATCGAGATCAGATGTAAAATTGCTTATTTCTGAATTAGAAAACCAGACCGAAATACTGGCGCTTGAAATGACCAAACTCAGCGAACAGCTGAGAGCAGTGAACCGGCAATTATCTGCTCTTCGGCACTCAGACTGGTAGCGCCCTTTGCCTGTTATTAACAAGCAACGGGGCGGATCTTCTGCTAAATCTTCTTTTCGCCTTTTCTGCTCCTACAAGCGCAAATGATGCGTGAATAGCATTAGGAGAAGGCACTCTTTGCTCCGCCTGATTTCTGCGTTTTGAAAATAGATGTGTTATCGAGTGCCGGCGGTAGAGGCATTGAGACAGGCACATTTTCAAGCCGTGGCGCAAGACAAGGCTCACCTGTAATGGTGCGGTCCTGCAAATCATCCCAGAACTTTCTCTGGCCAAGAGAATGAATGTAAGAGCCTGCCCCTAAAATGGGCCACGCATCAGCTTTGGCTACTTCATAGAACAGAATAAGCCTATTTCGGTCGCTTAAATTGGGCGCCGAGCCATGCAGCAGACGCGCATGATGCACCGTCATAGACCCTGCTTTGCCTGTTAACGTGACAGCCTTCTCCTGCTCAAATAGCGGGTCATCTGCATCTATAGCGCCGCAAAACAAGCCATTCGCCTTATGACTTAATAACGGGCCTTTGTGAGATTTGGGAATAACCATCAACGGGCCGTTATCAGGCGTGACATCTTCGAGCATTAGCCCAAATGCCAGCAAATCATCATTCGTGTGAGGATAAAACGCCCAGTCTTGATGCCATTCAACTGCACTCCCTCCTCCCGGAGATTTGGTATTTAATTTCGAGGTGATAATAGTTGTATCATTCCCCAGAATATCTCTCAGCACTTCGGTGACACCTGACTGTTTCAGGATATCCCAGTAATACGGATTTTGTTTATGGGGGAGTTTGATACGTGTGAGACGCGGCGTCTCTGCATTATGGCCGTCATCGAGGTCGTAAACCTCATTGCTTTGTGATACCTGCCTAGAATCCTCTATTAACGCATATGTTATCTGCTGGAGCTTTTTGAGCTGTTCGGACGTAATCACATCCTCAACCATCAAATACCCATTTTCGTCATAAAACTGTTTCTGTTCTTGTGTAAGCATAACATTGCCTCCCTTACCATTCATTTATCCGGCAACAATTACAGTCGCCATGTCAATGAATTTTGGGCGTCATAGCGTTATAGTCTTGGCGATTTTAAGGCCGGCTTCGCCTCATCATAGCGTTTGCGCCTGATTCGTTTTCTGCTACGTGAACCCTAACTTTCAGCTACCAAAATCACGGTAAACTCTCATTAAAGGAACATCTATTAGCCTATTTTTTTTCATTGTGAGGAAAAACGCCGTATTTATGGGTTTTAATGCATTTGCCTGTTGTCTTGCTCAGCTTGGTTGGACAGTATGATCCGTATCTAAGGAAAACACCCGTTGGTAACAAATGGGGTTTTATAAGAATTAGGGGAGGAAGACGTGGCCGCTTCAAAGTCGGAAACCGCGACATGTGTCTCAATACCAAAATTGGTAGCGCTGCATGCGCGCACCATTCCAAATAGTCCTGCCTACCGTGAAAAGGAATATGGTATCTGGCAGAGCTGGAGTTGGGCCGAAGCAGCAGAAGAAATAGAGGCGCTCGCCCTTGGCTTCCTTGATATGGGCCTTGCCAAAGGCGACCATATTGCCCTTATCGGCCGCAACCGCCCTTACTTCTATTGGGCAATGGTTGCAGCACAATCTGTTGGCGCGACCCCTGTTCCTATCTATCAGGATGCTGTTGCAGAAGAATTATTATATGTTCTTGATCATTGTGGCGCACGGTTTATCATCGCCGAAAATCAAGAACAGGTAGACAAGGTTCAGGATGTTCAGGAAAAACTGAGCGCGTTAGAACAGGTCATCTTTCTTGAATCGCGCGGCATGCGTAAATATGACCGCACCAACCTTCATGATTATCGTGAAGTGCAAGATAACGGTCGCGCACATAAAGATAAATTCACCGAAGAGCTAACCGCGCGGCAAGAGTCAATAACCGGCTCTGATACCTGTGCAATGCTCTATACGTCAGGTACAACAGGCCGCCCGAAAGGTGTTGTGCTATCAAACGATAATATTATCAAAACATCTGAGGCATCTTGTAAGTTTGATAATCTAAGCGCCCGCGATAGCGTTCTTGCCTATCTGCCGATGGCATGGGTTGGTGACTTTATCTTCTCACTTGGTCAGGCATGCTGGTCGGGTTTCTGTGTTTCCTGTCCTGAAAATACAGAAACAATGCAAGCTGACCTGAAAGAGATTGGCCCGAGCTACTTCTTTGCCCCGCCGCGCTATTTTGAGGGCGTGCTGACGAATGTTATGATCAGAATGGAAGATGCCAGCTCGATAAAACGCGGGTTATTTTCCTTCTTTATGGCACATGCTCAAAAAGTTGGCGGTGATTTACTGGATGGCAAATCAATTAGTCTTGTTGACCGAGCTCTGTATCAGCTTGGACAATTTAGTATTTTTGGGCCGCTGAAAAATTCATTAGGCCTTAGCCGCGTGCGGATTGGCTATACAGCTGGCGAGGCGATCGGGCCTGAGATTTTTGACTTCTACCGGTCTCTGGGTATCAATCTGAAACAGCTTTATGGTCAGACAGAAGCAAGCGTATTTATTACACAACAGCCTGACGGGCAGGTTCGCTCCGATACAGTTGGCGTGCCCTCACCTGGGGTTGAGCTCAAAATTGCTGATAATGGTGAAGTGTTCTACCGGTCACCCGGCACCTTTGTAAAATATTATAAAAACGACAAAAGCACCGCTGAAACCAAGGATGCTGAGGGCTGGGTTGCTACCGGAGATGCCGGCTTTATTGAAGCAGATACAGGGCATTTGCGGATCATTGACCGGGCCAAGGATGTTGGCAAGATGAAGAGTGGCAGCCTGTTCGCTCCGAAATATGTTGAAAACAAGCTCAAATTCTTCCCGAATATTCTGGAATGTGTTGTCTTCGGCGCAGATCGTGACTTCTGTACAGCCTTTATTAATATTGATTTGCAAGCTGTTGGGAACTGGGCAGAACGAAATAACGTTGCCTATTCATCCTATCAGGAACTTGCGGGCCATGAACGCGTCTATGAGATGATCGCTCGCCATATTGATGAGGTCAATATCAGTCTGGCAGATGATGAAATGTTATCAGGGTGCCAAGTTCACCGGTTCCTTATCCTGCATAAAGAGCTGGATGCAGATGATGGCGAGCTAACCCGCACCAGAAAAGTCCGCCGCCGTGTCATCGAAGATAAGTTCCATGACTTGCTGACTGCTTTATATAATGGTTCTTCGGAAATCTTCACCGAAACTGAAGTAACCTATGAAGATGGGGCAAAGGGCTCTATCTCGGCAACGCTTGCCATTGCAGATGTGACACCTGTCGCGCAAAAAGGAAAAGCAGCATGACAGCTACGGAAAGCTATCAGACACCTGATGGGCGCACGATTGGCCCCAGCGTTATGGAAATGCGCAATATTACCCTGCGGTTCGGCGGTGTAACAGCAATTCATGATATATCCTTTGATATCCGCGAAGGCGAAATCAGAGCGATTATCGGGCCTAACGGTGCCGGCAAATCATCAATGCTGAATGTCATTAACGGGTTTTACCATCCTCAAGAAGGTGAAATCCTTTATAAGGGTGAAGTGCGCAAGCCAATGAAACCCTATGAAATCGCCTATCAGGGTATTGCCCGTACATTCCAGAACATCGCGCTGTTTAAAGGCATGACAACGCTGGATAATATTATGACTGGCCGCCTTACACATATGAAAACAGGTATGCTTGAGCAGATTATCTGGTCAGGCAAAGCAGAGCGCGAAGAAGTTGAAAACCGCGCTTTTGTTGAACGGATTATTGATTTTCTTGAAATTCAAACAATCCGCAAAACGCCTGTTGGCCGCCTGCCCTACGGACTTCAGAAGCGCGTTGAATTAGGCCGCGCTCTGGCGGCTGAACCATCATTGCTTCTGCTAGATGAGCCAATGGCCGGCATGAATGTAGAAGAAAAAGAAGATATGTCCCGCTTCATTCTGGATGTGAATGACGAATTTGGCACAACCATCGCGCTGATTGAACATGATATGGGCGTTGTGATGGATATTGCTGACCGGGTCGTTGTGATGGATTACGGCAAGAAAATTGGTGATGGTACACCTGCTGAAGTCCGCAATAACCAAGCTGTTATCGATGCTTATCTGGGGGTCTCTCATGACTAATAACATGTTTGATGTGACACAGTTCGATAAAGGGGACGCATAATGGAATCAGCAGCCTTTTTCTATGGCATGGAAGTCTTCGTGAACGGGCTTATGGCAGGAGTGATGTATTCACTTGTCGCGCTTGGCTTTGTGCTTATTTTTAAAGCGTCCGGTATTTTTAACTATGCGCAAGGTGTGATGGCGCTGTTTGCAGCTCTCACCCTTGTTGGCTTTCAGAATGGGCAAATACCATTCTCGCATTTGATCAATGCTATTTTTGGCACTGACATTCATCATTTTGGCTGGCATATGCCGGCTTTCTTAGCGATTTTATTTGCGCTTCTGGTGATGATTATCTTTGCCATACTGGTTGAAAAGCTGGTTCTTAAACATCTGGTTAATCAAGAACCTATCATTCTGTTTATGGCAACGATTGGGCTCGCCTACTTCATGGAAGGCTTTGGCGATTTGATGTGGGGCTCGAATGTTAAAAAGCTTGATATCGGCATTCCACAGGGCGGTAATCTCTGGATTGAAGAGAGCACAGCCTTTCTCGGCGGCGAAGATTTCTACGGCTTCTATCTGGATACGCTAGATATCTACGCAACAGTGATTGCCATCATTCTGGTGACTGGGCTTGTTATGTTTTCACAATATACCAAGACAGGCCGTGCATTGCGGGCGGTTGCCGATGACCATCAGGCAGCGCTGTCCGTTGGCATTTCATTACGACGAATCTGGGTGATTGTCTGGTGTATTGCCGGCTTTGTTGCGCTTGTTGCGGGTATCATGTGGGGCTCTAAATCAGGCGTACAATTCTCGCTATCACTGATTGCCCTGAAAGCTCTTCCTGTTCTGATGCTTGGTGGCTTCACCTCTATTCCGGGCGCTATTATTGGCGGCCTTATTATTGGTGTCGGTGAAAAAATGTTTGAATTTTTAATCGGGGCGCCTCTGCTTGGCGGTGCGACCGAAAACTGGTTTGCCTACATGCTTGCGCTCGTGTTCCTTGTGTTCCGTCCGCAAGGCCTGTTTGGCGAAAAAATCATCGAGAGGGTGTAACAGATGCTGTATCGTGAAGTTGGAGAATTCAAACCCTCCTACAAAAAAGACCAGCAGACCTTTCCTATCCGCCTGGATAGGTATGGCTACTACGCTATTCTGGCGTTTGCGTTCTTTGTTGTCCCTTTCTTAATCAATGATTACTGGGCAAATGCCATTCTGCTTCCGTTTTTGATTTTCGGCATTGCTGCGATTGGGCTTAATATCCTCACCGGTTATTGCGGACAGGTATCACTTGGTTCGGGCGGATTTATGGCTGTGGGCGCTTATGCCTGTTACAAGCTAATGACCGGATTTCCAGATTTGAATATTATCTTCTGCATCATGCTTTCTGGCGGCGTGACGGCACTGGTGGGCATTATGTTCGGCCTGCCAAGCTTACGGATTAAGGGGTTTTATCTGGCGGTTGCTACGCTAGCAGCGCAGTTCTTCCTTGTTTGGATCTTCAACAAGGTAGCCTGGTTCTATAATTACTCTGCATCTGGCCAGATTACGGCGCCTGAACGCACCTTGTTTGGGCTGAGAGTAACTGGGGCAAATGCGACACCAGAAGTTGCCTATCTTGTCTGTCTAAGCTTCCTTGTTGTGATGGCATTAATTGCTCGCAACCTGACACGCGGCTCGGTTGGCCGGAAATGGATGGCCATTCGTGATATGGACATCGCTGCAGAAATTATTGGTGTGAACCCTTTGATGGCGAAACTGACAGCCTTCGGTGTGAGCTCTTTTTATGTCGGCATTGCTGGCGCTCTGCTATTTTCTGTCTATCTCGGCGCGGTTGAGGTCGGCGAGGTCTTTGGCATTCAGAAGTCGTTCCTTATCTTGTTTATGATTATTATTGGTGGTCTTGGGTCAATCTTTGGATCACTTGCCGGCGCTGCTTTCTTAGTGCTTATGCCGGTTGTCTTAAAAAATGTGATGGTTGGTCAGCTTGGATGGGCAGTGGATATTGCCGCCCATTTTGAATTTCTTGTGGTTGGCGCACTCATCATCTTTTTCCTAATTGTAGAACCTCATGGGTTCGCAATGCTTTGGCGCATAATAAAAGAAAAGCTGAGGCTCTGGCCTTTCCCGCACTAGGAGGTCAATCTCGGCGACAGGCGCGTGGTGTTTCTGTCGCCAGCTCTTTTTTAAAGAGTGAACTTTACGGAGGAAAAAATGAAGTTCAGAAATATATTATTAGGCGCTGTAGCCGCTGCGACCATCGCTGGTCCAGCACTTGCAGACCTAACCTTTCCAAACCTGACCTATCGTACAGGTGCCTATGCTGTTAACGGCATTCCCTATGCTGATGGTTATGGCGACTACATGACACTGCTGAATGAGCGCGATGGCGGCATCGGCGGCGAGAAGATTAACTATATTGAGTGCGAAACTCAGTATAACACTGAAAAAGGCGTTGAGTGCTATGAGAACACAAAGGGCCTTGGCTCACTTGTATATCAGCCAATGTCAACAGGTATCACATATCAGCTGATCCCAAAGGCAACAGCTGATGGTATTCCGATCCTGTCAATGGGCTATGGCCGTACATCTGCTGCAAACGGCAATGTATTCAGCCATATCTTTAACTATCCAGCAAACTACTGGGTTGGCGCATCTGCTGTTGTAAACCACTTGTTGGATATCAATAACGGCAACATCAAAGGCAAAAAAGTCGCCCTTGTCTATCATAACTCTGCTTATGGTAAAGAGCCTATCCGGACACTTGAAGAGCTGGCAAAAAAGCATGGTTTCGAGCTATCATTGCTGCCCGTTGATCACCCCGGTCAGGAACAGAAGTCACAGTGGCTGCAAATCCGTCGTGAAAAGCCTGATTATGTTACAATGTGGGGTTGGGGTGTTATGAACCCAACAGCCATTCAAGAAGCTGCTAACATCCGTTTCCCAATGGAAAACTTCATTGGCGTATGGTGGTCAGGTTCTGAAGGTGATGTTCTGCCAGCTGGCGAAGCTGCCCATGGCTACAAAGCACTTGCCATGCATAATACTGGTGCAGATTTCCCAATCTATGCTGACCTGAAAAAGTATGTTTTTGACGCAGGCAAAGCAGCTGGCGACGGCTCATCAGCCGGAACTGTTCTGTATAACCGTGGCATCTATGCAGCCATGCTTGCAACAGAAGCAGCACGTCAGGCTCAGTCAATGACAGGCAAGCAAATCATCACACCAAGTGATATGCGTGATGCGATGGAACAATTCTCTATCGACGAAGCGCGGATGACAGCTATTGGTCTGCCAAACTTTGCACCAAGCTTCAGCGTTTCCTGTGAAAACCATGGTGGCCCAGGCCTAGCTGCTATTCAGCAGTGGGATGCTAAAGCACAGAAATGGTCGTTGATTTCTGACTTTATCAAGACCGATTCAGAAGTTATTGGTTCATTGATTGCAGAAGATTCAGCTGCATACGCAAAAGAAAACAAGATTGCGCCTCAGTGTAGCTAACATCAAACATTAGTGTGGCCCCTGCTATGTGGTAGGGGCCACACAATTTACCTTTTTCACGAATTTGACCTTATAAAAAAGGCGCGTTGTTCATATGCTAGATTCGACACAAGAACCTGAAAAGCTCCTCGATGTAAACAATATCGAAGTTATCTATAATCACGTTATTCTGGTGCTAAAGGGGGTATCTCTTTCTGTTCCAAAAGGCGGTATTACAGCATTGCTTGGCGGAAATGGTGCTGGCAAAACAACAACCTTGAAAGCTATTTCAAACCTGCTTCATTCTGAGCGCGGCGAAGTCACCAAAGGAAGCATCCTTTATCGGGGCAATCCGATTGCTGACCTTAACCCTGCAGCCTTAGTGAAGTCCGGTGTTATTCAGGTGATGGAAGGCCGGCACTGTTTTGAGCACCTCACCATCGAAGAAAATCTTCTGACCGGAAGCTATACCCGCTCTGTCAGCCGCGCTGAGATCGCAAATGACCTTGAGATGGTTTATAATTATTTCCCTCGTCTGCGCGAGCGTCGTCGCTCTCAGGCAGGTTATACATCGGGCGGTGAGCAGCAAATGTGCGCGATTGGCCGCGCCCTGATGTCACGCCCTGAAACAGTGTTGCTGGATGAACCTTCCATGGGGTTAGCACCGCAACTTGTTGAAGAAATTTTTGGCATCGTCAAAGCCTTGAACGAAAAAGAAGGTGTCTCCTTCTTGCTGGCTGAACAGAATACCAATGTAGCCCTACGTTATGCTCATTATGGCTATATTTTGGAAAGTGGCCGGGTTGTGATGGATGGCCCTGCGGCTGAACTACGTGAAAACCCTGATGTAAAGGAATTCTATCTCGGCATGTCTGATGAGGGCCGCAAATCGTTTCGTGATACGCGCTCTTACCGTCGCCGGAAAAGATGGCTCAGCTAATGGGTGGGTATTTCGACACGCGCGAAACCCGTAGCTCAGACGAGCGCGCAGCAGACTTATCACGAGACCTACCAGCTCTTATCACGCACGCTCAGACAAATACCGGTTATTTTAAGGATAGTCTGCGTGATTGTGATGCCTCTGCTATCACAACAGAGGCTGACCTTGTTGCTCTGCCTATCGTGCGTAAATCAGATATGGTTGCAAATGCAGAAGATACGCTTCCGTTGCGAAACTTTGCCGGTGTTCCCTTCCATGCGCTGCATACTATCTATCAGTCTCCAGGGCCTATTTATGAAGCTGGTATGCGCGGCACTGACTGGTGGCGTTTTGGGCGGGCATTAGCGGCTGTTGGTGTTGGCAAAGGCGATATTGTACAGAACTGTTTTGCCTATCATTTTACGCCTGCCGGCATGATGTTTGAATCAGCCGCCGCCGCAGTTGGCGCTGTTGTTGTGCCCGCTGGAACAGGCCAGACAGAGATGCAAGCTACAGCAATGGCTAATCTTGGTGTTACGGTCTATGCCGGCACGCCAGATTATCTGAAAGCTATTTTGGAAAAGGGTGAGGCGCTTGGGCTTGACCTGTCGTCTGTTACGCGCGCTTGTGTATCAGCTGGCCCTCTCTTTCCGGCGCTCCGTCAAGACTATGAAGAGAGAGGCATCACCTGCCGGCAATGCTATGGGACAGCCGATGTCGGACATATTGCTTATGAAAGCCTCGCACTGGACGGTATGATTGTTGATGAAGGTGTTATCGTTGAAATCGTTGTTCCCGGCACTGGCATTCCTGTAGAAGACGGACAGATTGGCGAAGTTGTTGTGACAACATTCTCGCATGAAACGCCGCTCATTCGTTTTGCAACGGGTGACCTGTCAGCTATTTTACCGGGCACCAGTCCGTGCGGGCGCACAAATAAACGTATTGTTGGATGGCGCGGCCGGGCTGATCAGGCAACCAAGATAAAGGGGATGTTTGTTCGCCCCGAACAGGTTGCAGCCCTTGTTGCTCGTCATGATGAGATTGTGCGCGCACGGGTTACTGTTACCCATGATGGGTCAACAGATATTATGACGGTACAGCTTGAAGCATCACAAGGAAGCCCTGAAACCTTTACGGGGTCAGTGCAGGATATTTTTAAGCTAAGAGGTCAGGTTGAGGTTGTCATGCCAGGTGATCTGCCAAATGATGGTCTTGTTATCGATGATAAGCGGGATATCGGTTAATGACCGAAAATGGGTGCATGATGGCACCTGCTTATTGGCCTTGTTGCTGGTTAACCACTTATAAGATTTATGAAAGGCGGCAGACATATGGATTTCGCGCTCTCTGAAGAACAGCAAGCTATTTATGATATGGCCCGTGATTTTGGTGCTGAACATATAGCCCCCTTTGCCGATAAGTGGGATGAGACAGCAGAGATGCCTCGTGAAATGCTGGAAGAGGCAGCAAAACTAGGTCTTGCGGCAATTTATGTTCCAGAAGAACAGGGCGGCTCTGGCCTGACCCGTCTTGATGCAACCCTTATTTTTGAGGCGCTTGCGATCTCCTGCCCGTCAGTTTCATCTTTTTTATCTATTCACAATATGATTGCATGGATGGTCGCCACCTTCGGCAATGAGACGCTGCAGGATAAATACCTGGCTGACTTATGTCAGATGAAAAAAATTGGATCATATTGTTTAACCGAACCTGAATCTGGCTCAGATGCTGCTGCATTGCGTACCAAGGCGGTCCGCACCAATGAGGGCTATGAGCTAACCGGAACGAAATCATTTATTTCAGGCGGTGACTATTCTGATTTATATATTGTAATGTGCCGCACCGGTGATGAAACGCCCAAAGGTATTTCAGCCATTATCGTTGATAAAGAGGCAGCTGGCCTTTCTTTTGGGGCACAGGAACGCAAGATGGGGTGGCGCGCCCAGCCAACAGCCCAAGTCATGATGGATAATTGTTCAACACCAGCAGAAAACCTGCTTGGCAGCGAAGGTGACGGCTTTAGCTATGCCATGATGGGGCTGGATGGTGGACGGCTTAATATTGCGGCCGCTGCTCTTGGCGGCGCGCAAGCAGCCTATGAAAAGGCGCTGAGCTATTCGAGCGAGCGCAAGGCATTTGGGCGGTCTATCGATAAATTTCAATCCGTCCAGTTCAAGATAGCCGATATGTTTACAAATCTTGAGGTTGCCCGCACCTTCCTGCATCAGGCGGCATGGAAACTTGATCATAAAACAGCAGATGCAACACGCGCCTGTGCGATGGCAAAACGTCATGTAACAGATGTAAGTTTTGATGTTGCCAATGAAGCACTTCAGATACATGGCGGCTACGGCTATCTGGCAGATTACGGTATTGAAAAGATTGTTCGAGATTTGCGCGTCCATCAGATTCTTGAAGGCACCAACGAAATTATGCGGGTGATTATTAGCCGCACATTATTAGCGGAACGAGATAGATGAGTGATATTATCATTACTGTTGAGAACAGCACAGGTCGGATCCATCTGAACCGTCCCAAAGCCCTTAACGCCCTCACTTACGAGATGAATGATGCGCTGGAAGCAGCGCTATTATCGTGGGCTGATGATGCGGCTATCACTCAAATTGTCATTACAGCAGAAGGCGAGAAGTCTTTTTGTGCTGGCGGTGATGTTGCTGAACTTTATCGCCGGGGTGTTGATGGCGATCACGATTATGCCCGGTCTTACTGGCGTGATGAATACCGGCTTAATGCCCTGATAGAGGCCTATCCAAAACCTTATATCGCATTGATGCAAGGCTATGTCATGGGGGGCGGTGTTGGTGTGTCTTGTCATGGCAGTCACAGAATTACATCGCAGACCAGCCGCTTTGCCATGCCTGAATGTGCTATCGGCCTGATGCCTGATGTTGGCGGCAGTATGTTACTTGCGCGGGCGCCGGGGTATTTGGGTGAATATCTTGGTACAACTGGAGCACGAATGAAAGCTGGCGATGCGATTTTTGCCGGCTTTGCTGACTATTTTGTCCTACAGGAAAAATGGCCTGCCCTGCTTAAGGCGCTCATTGCAACAGGCACGCCTGACTGTATTGCTGATTTTGAAAGCCCTGTGTTGGATGATCTATCACCGATATTTGCGAAACGTGATGAGATTAACAGCCTGTTCAGTGCTGAAAATCCGCGTGATGTTGTGCGCGCTATCGCGCATCAGACAACCCCGCTCGCAGCCGAAATAAACCAAGCCTATAGCCGCCAGTCACCTTTATCTGTGCTCTCAACGATCACATCAATACGGGCTGTCAGACTATCACCAGATATGGCAACAGCGATTGATTATGAATTCAGGTTTACAGCGCGCTCGCTTAGTGATGCAGATTTTCTGGAAGGTGTGCGCGCCATGCTGATTGATAAGGATCACGCCCCTAACTGGAAGTATAAAACATTCGATGATGTCAGTGATGATATTATTGCGCATATGCTGGCACCTCTTGATGCGCCAGCTTGAACCTAGCCAGCATGATTGCATAAGGAGAGACAACTATGAAAATCGGGTTTATTGGTCTGGGAAATATGGGTGGTCCGATGGCTGCCAATCTTGTAACTGCGGGTCATGATGTTATAGGATTTGATATTCATGCCGCCGCACCGGACGGGGTTAAGATGGCGGCTCATGCAACAGACGCTGTCACCGGCGCAGATTGTGTTATAACAATGCTGCCAAACGGCGCTATCCTCAGAAGCGTTGCCGCAGAAATTCTGCCCGCAATGGCAGCAGGATGCTTGTTTATCGACTGCTCAACCGTTGATGTGATTTCTGCGCGCGACGTTGCAGCAGACGCAAATGCAGCAGATATTGTAGCGGTCGATGCGCCAGTATCGGGCGGCACGACTGGCGCTGCTGCTGGCACACTAACCTTTATGGCAGGCGGAAGTGATGATGGGTTTGCACGCGCAGCCCCCCTATTCGATATAATGGGTAGTAAAACAGTGCATTGCGGTGATGCAGGGGCTGGTCAGGCAGCAAAAATCTGCAACAATATGATACTTGGCGTTACCATGATTGTGACTTGCGAAAGTATCGCGCTAGCAGATAAGCTTGGCTTGGACAGACAAAAGCTGTTCGATGTTGTGAGCACGTCTTCAGGCTATAGCTGGACAATGAACGCCTATTGTCCTGCGCCGGGCATTGGGCCAACCAGTCCAGCAGATAATGATTATAAACCGGGATTTGCAGCTGAAATGATGGTCAAGGATTTGGGCTTATCGCAACAGGCAGCAGAAGCTGTTAATGCAGAAACACCGCTTGGGGCAGCCGCCTTGGCAGAATATATCCAGTTTGTTGAGGAAGAAGACGGAAGAGGCCGCGATTTCTCAGCTATGCTGCCGCGCTTCGAGACCAAACCACGTACCTAAAAAATAGAGACCATTATGAGCCACACAAATCTTGAGACTATTATCGTAACCCGCATTGGGGCAGTTGTTCAAATAACCTTGAACCGCCCGAAAGCGCTGAACGCGATTAACCAGCAGCTTACCCGCGAGGTGATTGACACACTCGCACCGCTTGACCGTGATCCTGAAATTGGTTGTTTTATTATCACCGGAAATGAGAAAGCCTTTGCTGCTGGCGCTGACATTCCTGAAATGGCGCAAAAATCCTATATGGATAATTATCATGCAGATTTATTTGCAGATTGGGACCAGTTTGCGGCCTTCCGGACACCAAAAATTGCCGCTGTTGGCGGCTATGCTCTGGGCGGCGGATGCGAACTTGCCATGATGTGCGATATGATTTTTGCGTCACGCTCGGCAACCTTCGGCCAGCCTGAAATCAAGCTAGGCGTGATTCCCGGCATGGGCGGATCACAGCGGATGACACGCGCCATTGGCAAAGCAAAATCAATGGATATGATCCTAACAGGCCGCATGATGGGTGCTGATGAGGCGGAACGCTCCGGCATTGTTGCCCGGGTGATTGATGATGCAGACCTCTTAAGCGAGACACTCGCAGCAGCTCAAACGATTGCAGGCTATGGGCGCGCCTCTGTTATGCTGGCGCGTGAAGCTGTTGAGAGAGCCGAAGAAGGGGGCTTGCGCGAAGGGTTGCTGTTTGAGCGGCGTGTGTTCCAGTCTTTGTTTGCAACAGACGATCAGAAAGAGGGAATGGCTGCCTTTTCAGAAAAGCGGGCGGCAACCTTCATAGGAAAATAACCATCAGATGGGGGGCGTAAACATGGCTGATATTTTCATCACTGGAAGCGCACGCACAGCAATAGGTAGCTTCCAAGGAGCGTTCAACACATTAAGCGCACCTGAGCTTGGCGGCCATGCCATTCAGGCAGCCCTCGCCCAGTCAGGCATTGATGCGACAGCCATTGATGATGTCATTATGGGATGTGTTCTGCCAGCAGGATTAGGCCAAGCCCCTGCCCGCCAAGCCGGATTTCATGCTGGATTAAGTAACGCTATTCCAGCAACAACAGTGAATAAAATGTGCGGCTCTGGCATGAAAGCTGTGATGCTTGGCTATGACCAGTTAGCGTCAGGTGATGTGAGTTCTGTTATTGCTGGCGGCATGGAAAGCATGACAAATGCGCCTTATTTAAGTGGCGGCCTGCGCGGTGGCAGCCGGCTTGGTCACCAGACACTCACAGACCATATGTTTCTTGATGGGCTGGAAGACGCCTATGATAAGGGCGTGCTGATGGGATGTTTTGCAGAAGATTGTGCAGAACATTATCAGTTCTCTCGCGCTGATCAGGATGACTATGCGCTCTCGTCTTTGAGCCGCGCGCTTGCTGCCCAAAAAGACGGCCGCTTTGAGGCTGAAATCACGCCTATCACGATTGAAGGACGCAAACAGACGCTGACTATTTCCAAAGATGAGCAGCCTGTGACAGCACGTCCTGAAAAAATCCCCCAGCTAAAACCAGTTTTTCGAGAAGGCGGTACTGTTACAGCAGCGAACTCATCGTCAATTTCAGATGGGGCTGCAGCCCTTATTCTGGCAAATGGTGATATGGTAGGCGCGCACGGGCTGACTGCCCGCGCCCGTATTCTTGGCCATGCCAGTTTTGCACATGCCCCTGGCTGGTTTACCACAGCGCCTGTTTATGCCGCTCAAAAGCTACTGGCAAAAATTGGCTGGCAGGCAGGTAATGTCGATCTTTGGGAGGTAAATGAAGCCTTTGCGGTTGTACCAATGGCCTTCATGCGTGAGCTGAATTTGCCAGATGATATTGTGAATATTCATGGTGGGGCCTGTGCGCTGGGTCATCCTATTGGCGCGTCGGGTGCGCGCATTATCGTCTCATTATTAACGGCAATGGAATGCCGTGATGTCGCGCGCGGTATTGCAGCAATATGCCTTGGCGGCGGAGAAGGCATTGCGGTTGCAGTAGAGCGGATATGAAACTGTCATCTGATATTGCAGCAATTGTGACTGGCGCTGGCTCTGGGCTTGGCGCTGCGGTTGCGAGCAGGCTTGCTTCTGCTGGTGTTAAGGTTGCGCTGTTCGACAAGGATACGCAAAAAGGTCTTGCACAGGCAGAGGCTATTGGCGGTCTATTTGTTGAGGTTGATGTAAGTGATGCGACATCTGTTGCCACGGCAATTACCGCAGCCAGACAAGCCCATGGTCAGGAACGACTAGTAATAAACTGCGCTGGCATTGCACCTGCGGCAAAGACTGTATCACGGGGCAACGCGCATGATGCTGGCCTATTCGAAGCTGTCATTGCTATCAATCTTATCGGTAGCTATTTTGTTGCCAGCCAGAGCGCTGCTGGCATGGCAAGCCTAGAGCCGCTAACCGATGATGGTGAGCGCGGGCTAATTATTAACACAGCTTCGGTTGCCGCCTTTGATGGACAGGTTGGACAGACAGCCTATGCTGCATCTAAAGCTGGCATTGCTGGCCTTACTCTTCCAATGGCGCGCGACCTTGCCGATAAAGGCATCAGGGTGATGGCGATTGCGCCCGGTATTTTTGGCACGCCCATGGTGACGGCCTTCCCGCAAGAGGTGCAGGATGCGCTAGCCTCTCAGATACCGTTTCCAGCACGGCTTGGTGAGCCAGATGAATTTGCTGCCCTTGTTCAGCATATTGCCGAAAACAGAATGCTGAATGGCGAGACAATCAGACTAGATGGCGCTATCAGAATGCCGCCACGCTAAGATAAGCTGCGCCATTATTTTGTTTTATCAGGCGTCCAACCATTAGGCATGTCTACCATCGCAATGCTTGTCGACATTTTGGCAACCAGCCTGCCATCATCGCTAAAAGCGCCTGCTTCGCAATAACTGACCCGCCGCCCCGATTTCAGCACCGTTGAGCGAAAGGTGAGATGCTGTCCTTTGGAGGGCGCAAAAAAAGACGTTTTAAACTCTATCGTAAGCACTTCAACCGAAGGCGCAGCCAGCGTGAGAGCCGCAAAACCGCACGCACTATCAAGACCAGCTGTTACGACCCCGCCATGCACAAACCCCTGCTGCTGACTAACCTTCTCCGAAATATCCAGCACCATTTCGATAGCCCCCGGCACGGCTGATACCAGACGTATTCCCATCAGCGCCATAGCGCCTTGCGCATCAAAACTGGCGCGAACGCGTGCCTCAAAATCAGGGTCGCGTATTACATAATCGCTCATCGTTCCTACGGTCCTCATAGTGACAAAGCCGGCATGTTAAGGATGACCTGTCAGAGATTTGAAATCAATCCTCTTTCGGTACGCCATTTCCTTCGCTAAACTAATGTCCAAGATATGCAAAACTGAAAGGCGGACTGTCATGACAGACCCACATATTAGCCAAAAAATTAGCCGGTTTCCTGTTCCTGAATTTAGCCAGCTCCCCGAAGACATCCAGCAGATGTTAACAGATGTCTCAGATAAGGCAGGGTTTATCCCAAATGTGTTTCTAACACTTGCCTATCGCCCAGACGAGCTGCGGGCTTTTTTTGCGTATCACAATGCCCTGATGCTGCGGAAGGGCGGTATCAGCAAGGCAGAAAAAGAAATGATTATTGTTGCAACTTCTGCTGAAAATAGCTGTCTTTACTGTGTTATTGCCCATGGTGCGATTTTGCGTATCTATGCAAAATCAGGCTCCTTGTCAGACCAAATCGCAACCAATTATCGCAAAGCAGATATTACTGAGCGGCAATGCGCGATGTTAGATTTTGCGATAAAAGTCTGCAATAAATCTGCTGAGGTGGCTGAAGAAGATTTTGTTGCACTTGCAGCACATGGATTTTCAGAGGATGATATCTGGGATATCGCTGGGATAACGGCCCTATTTGCCCTATCCAATAGAATGGCGAGTATAACTGCCATGCGCCCGAATGATGAATTTTACCAGATGGGGCGCGGCATATGACGCTACATGATGAGCGTATTATTACCATTAATGAAATGGTTGGGTTCAACCAGATAAACGGTATTGAGATTACTGAATGGCAGGATGGTTCTGGCGCTGTACAGCTTCGCATCACAGAAAACCATTTGAATCCAGCTGATGTCGTTCATGGCGGTGTGCTATCAGCAATGCTTGATGTTGCTCTTGCCATGTCGGGAAGTTATTTTGCCCCGCCGAGCCCGTTAATGCCGGGGCTTACGCTTCACCTCAGCACCCAATTCTTATCAGGGGCAAAACGAGCTGATGACATGCTGTATGCCACCAGCACAAAGACCGGTGGTGGCGCATCTGTCTTCTTTGCTGAAGGTGCGATACATACCCCAGACGGCAGACTGATTGCCACTGCGACAGGGACATTCAAACGCGGCCGCATTCCGGCCGCATCATAATATGATTAAGAAATAAGCTTAGCCGGCTTTTGGGCACGATAATCTTCGAGCAAGCCTAGCTCACGGCGGAGATATGAGCGAAGTCCTTGCGGGCCCGTATCACTCCAGATCCGGCGGACTGTTTCATGAAACATCCCGTCAGACAGTTCATCGGTTGCCAGAACAAACTGAAACAAGCTTGATTTGAACCGTGTCTGAAGCTGGTAATCAAAATCATATAAGATTTTTGCAACAAGAGCTTCATTCACATCCAAAACCTGATTAATCATGTTATTTATCCTATTTTTCGCATAATGTCTCAACGCATATGAACCGTTGGTATAACTCTTATTACAAGAAGCGTACCAAACTTGGCTGTTCTGCGCTGGAACATTCACTTTTTCTCAGAAAAATGCATTTAGAATAAAAATCCAAATATTTCAATAGGTTCTGTAGGCACCACCAGCTCGCCATGCCAGAGCTTTCCGTTTGGGCTAAGAATGCGAACATAGAGACCTGAATGGTCTATTGGAATCTCTTCCCTGCCAGAAACTATCGTTTTGCTTTTGGCTTTGTGACAGACAGTGCCGGTTAGTTCTGCCATCTGATATGTCAGCACAGTTAGAGGGTTTCCAGCTCTATCAAAGCCCGTCATTCGTTCCGGCTCTTGATTCAGAACATAGCAGGTGGAGGGAACTTTGAGGCTTGCTGAATAGGACACGGCAACCGTCTCACTGCCAGCTTTTTCTATTGAAATGAGGTTCAGGTTTTTGACAAAATCAGGGAGCTGTCTCTGGGCACAACTCGCAAAAAGGAAGGGAATAAAAAACAGTAAGGCTACAAATCGCATATCATCATCCTTGAATACAACGGTGTATTAATACCTGTCTGAGATGCTGACAGGATCGAAGAGTGATGATAGCGTGATAACCTTAATATTAGATTAACGTGTTCGAGTAGGGAAAATAACTTTGTTAATGTATCGGACTGGCTGAGCTATATCTTTTTAGCTGTCCAATGCTTTACTAATACTTTCAAAAACGATGGATTTATTTTTAAAGTCAGAAATCTCATTAAAAGACCGCTCTAACAGCATCTTACGAACAAGTTCTGGGAACGGGCAACTTCTTACCTTCTGACCGTCGATAATCTGCATCCATGTTCTTGCCATATCGATGTTACAGCTACCAGAGGATTTGGTATAAACCTCTGACAAGCTCACAACGAATGTTCGCACCCCAAGCCTATTCAGGACTTTTGCTGCCAAGCCATAATCAAAACCAGATAGCCCATGAATTTTTCCATCTGATGTCAACATAACGGTTTCAGACTCAGACTCTATCCCGCGAAACGACTTTGGCACAAAAATGAATGCTTTTTCTACTTCACCACTGACCTTGCCGCCCATGGAGGAAAAAGCCAGCAAAGTCATTTCGGATAAAGACTGCAAAGGAATTTTATTTCCTGGTACAAATTGACGTCGCAAGTCATCAGAGAGCATTTTATTCACGATATTCTCATCTAATGCGAGGTCATTACCTAAAATTTCCATCATTCTCTCGAATGGCATTTCCGCTGGCTTCAGCTGGCGGGCGGCAAATTGAATGATGGCATCATTGCCAGTGCGATGCCCGAGCGCAACAATATTTAAGATTTCATCAAAAGTTGCTTTGTAAGAGCCAACAAGACGGTTCCGGTAAAGATTTATTTTTTGGCAACCTGGACCAAGAATTGTGATTTTACTCTCAAAATTCTCAAGCGCTGCCGCATTGAGCTCGGTCATAGCTGCAAAGCGTTCCATTGAGATGGAAACAGGCTCGTAATCCTTATAGATAAGAAAGTAATGTTGTGATTTCTGAATGAAAACATCATCGACAGACAGAAGTGTATTACCGTTTCTGTCGAGCGCTGGCAAATAGGGATCAACGGCAGCATTAATCAAAGAGAAGAAAGGGCTTGAATCTGTTTCGTCACACTCAGACAGGTCATTTGCTGAGACTGATACAGAAAAAAGTGATGCAACTACGGCAAGATACACACATAAGGCAGACCGAATAGCATACGACAAAAACGAAGCAAACATCCCCGTCTGGTTCTGGCTCCAAGCCTGCTTCTGGGCATTTATTGCACTGCGCCTTACCATCACTCTTTCCCTATCATTTAGCTGTGCTCTCCTCCTCAAATTAGCATGTTCTGTACCAAACCGGCTATCTTGATGGAATAATTTTTAACCCGCTGCTGTTTTTTGGTAAACAGCAGGGCGTCTGCGTCGTTTTTAACAGTATCATGGTAGTAGATCTTTATAAAATTCAGGCAGCAATCGGCAGTGGCGGGTCACAGACCTCCCCGAACTATAAACGCAAATTGCTGACAGAAGAAGAGTTGGAAGAAAACACAGTCGATTTTGGACTGGAAGGCGGCAATCCAGACTGCCGTATTTTTCTCGCTCATGCTGTAACAACTCTGACCTGGTTGAAATCTCATCATTTGTTAGTCACATGATCGAACGGTATCTTTCGATCATGTTATCTGGCGTTATGGTGCTGGCGGCCAGCTTTTTTCTGACCGGATGCGTTAACCATCTCGCGCTGAATGAACATCCGCATAGCTATAAAACATCCCAGCAGGACGATCCAAAAATTGTCGTAAAGCCTGATAATCTTCCTCTGAAACGAATTGTTGTGCTTCCGGACGAACAAACAGATACACCCCCAGCAATCAGCACGGATGTCACCGAATCCGAGCAACAACGCCAGCCAACACGCGCAGAGATTATCGCACATCTCAGCCGTCCGATTTTCTTTGCACTCGATGCCTACCAGCTCTCTGCTGAACAGCAAAAACAGCTTAGCGAGCTTGCAAGCTTTATGAAACAGCCTGAGAACATCAACCTTAAGATACGGATTGAAGGGCATTGCGATGACAGAGGGACGCGCGACTATAACTTTGCCCTTGGGTCGCGGCGCGCCTCATCTGTTATGCAGATGCTTGAAAGCGCTGGCATTATGCAAACCCGCATGAAATTTATCTCCTACGGTAAGGAGCGGCCGGCCTATCTTGGAGCCTCTGAGCCGTCACGTGCCCAGAATAGGCGCGCTGACCTGCTTATCAGGCCTGATTTTCAGAGCACTCTGACAGGCCCATCCTCGTAAGACTAAAACAGCGCGGCTGACAAGTGACGCCTATGTTGCTTTGGTGCGCGCCATAATCAGATTTCCCGCTAGAACGCAGACAATCCCAATAATCCCAAGCCCTGTCCAGACATAGCCTTCAACCATGGTGGAAATCATCAGCGCAAAGACAGGGAAGACAACTGTTGCATAGCCTGCCTTGCCAGCGCCAATACTACCAACAAGGCTAAGATAGCAGGCAAAGGCGATAACAGATGAAAAAATAGAGAGCCAGACAAGACCGCCAAGATAGGTCCAGCTCGCAACGACAGTAAATTCATGCCCGCGCACCAACGCTATGACAGCCATAAAGAGGCAGCCATACATCATACCCCAGCTATTGGCACTCAACACAGGCACATCATCTTTTTGGGTTGAGGCTGAAACTTGATTGCCGGAACAGAAACATATTGTCCCTGCTGTACAGAGCATCAGACTTATCCAGGCTTTGTTACTGACATCCAATTCTGGCCAAAAAATTAAGATAATGCCACCCAGACCAATTGCCGAAGCGACCAGCTGACTGAGCCGCGGCGGGCGCACTGTCAGCGCAGAAACCATCAAGATATTAACCATAGATGCCGCTGAAAATGCGACAGCAAGCAACCCAGACGCCAGATGCACGCTGGCATAATAATACAGCATGAAATTTGTGCTGAAGATAAAAATACCCATCAGAAAAAAGCGAATATGATAGCGAAGGGGAAACCGCAACGGCAGACCTTTGAGGCGCACCAGCAAATAGCAGAGCAATGCGGCAATCGCAAAACGCCAGACAAGAGAGACCTCAGGGGCAATAATCCCAACCTGCCATTTTAGCGGCAGCCAGCTAGTTGACCAGCCAAACACAACAAGAGCGTAATTCAGATAATCACGACGCAACATCAAATGAGCACCACCACTATGAGGCAAGACATAAAGATACTAGACATGCAGATACTAGCTCTGGCTATCTTAAATCCCGGCCTTAGTTAAAAAGACAGACTACCCAACAGCTTAACAGAAACGTTCAGGGCCAATCCATTGCGCAGTTGAGTAACGGTCACCTGCTGCCCAGCCTACCGGCAGGATAGCCTCAATTTCAGCAAGCATATCAGCGGAAAGCGTTACTGACATTGCCGCAGCCGCTTGAGCCAAATGTTCAACTGAGCGCGTTCCTGGAATGGGCAATACATGTTTTCCCTGATGCAGAAGCCAGGCAATCGCAAGCGTCGCAGCTGCCATACCATGATCGGCTGCATACTGACGGAACTTATCTGTTGATGCGATATTGGCAGCAAATTGTGGCTGCATAAATCGCGGATTTTTCTGTGTAAAAGCGAGCGACTGACCTGTCTCATAGGACATTGGCGTATCGGTAAGGAAGGTGCGGCCTACAGGGCTGAAAGCAACCAGCGTTGTGCCAAGCTCAGCACAAGCTTGCACCAGACCAAGTTCTGGCGCGCGCGTTGATAATGAATATTCAGACTGAACGGCTGCAATATGATGAATTTTTGAGGCACGGCGTAATGAATCAGGTGCTATTTCTGAAAATCCAATATGCTTTGTCTTACCCTTTTTAATCAGTGAGGCAAGGCCTTCTGTAACGTCTTCGATATCGCGTTCCTGTTCGCGGCGGTGGACATAAAACAGCTCCACACAGTCAACACCAAGCCGCGCCAAGCTTTTATCAAGCTCACCTTCGAGATGTTCAAGCGCATTATTAAAACAACGCGCACCTGTCTCAGGATGAGTTGTAATCCCGCCTTTGGTCGCAATCTTAAACATGTCTTTGGCATGAGAGCCTTGCTTGGCAAGGAATGCACCAATACGGCTCTCTGAGGTGCCAGCGCCATAGACGTTTGATGTATCGATATGGTCGATACCAAGATCAACACAAGCGGTCAGCACATTATGCGCCTGATCCTCATCACAAGGGCCATAAAAATTAGTCAGCGACATAGCGCCATAACCAACAGAAGCCATGCGAGGGCCGTGCTGGCCAAGGGTGATAGATGATGATGACATGGAAAACGACCCTTTTAAAAAAATAAGACATTAAGCGTTTCTATTCTAAAGAAACTTATGACAGCATGTCTATAAACAACCCAGCTTTATTGCACGTCGCGAAAAAAAAAGGCCTCTGCTTATGTCATCCACACCGCCGCCTCCTCTTCTTCCAGATGGTCACCTGATTCTGGTTGCCCTTGATAATGAGTTACCACTCCCAAAATTGCTGGCAGTAGACCCGGGCGGGCGGCGCGCCCTCATTGGTGTTGGAAAAATCAATGCCGCTTATCATACTCTCAAGGCGATAATTGAGTTTAAGCCCCGGTTGCTGATTAATTTTGGAACAGCGGGCGCGTTATCTGACGGGCTTGATGACTTAGTCGAGGTCGGGCATGTGGTGCAGCGTGATATAGATTTACGGCCGATGGGGTTTTCGCTTGGCACAACCCCTTATGATCCTCTCTCAGATGGTTTGGTGCTTGCCGGCACAGGCGTTACATGCGGTAGCGGAGATGATTTTGTAGATAGCCCGCCTGAACTCACCTGTGACATCGTTGATATGGAGCTTTATGCCATCGCAAAAGTCGCCGCAAGAGAGGGGGTCGCACTGCGGGCCTTCAAATATATCTCAGACAGGGCAGATGACAGTGCGCCAGCTGACTGGAAAGAGGGCCTAACAAAGGCTGCCGATTGTTTTCTGAGCCGCCTGCCGCATTTGTCTCTCTAACAAATCGCTATTTAAATCGCCATGCAAATCGACATGACAGCCCCTTTGCTGCGACAAATAGAGCCATTACAGCGCCTCAAACCAAGAATATCTGCGATTATTTCAAAGTGAACAGCCCCGCTAGGGGCATGACCCTTTAATCATCTGATGTAAAACAGTTTCTTCTACAATTTTCATCTCTTTGCATGCTTTATATAAGCGTTTTAAGGACAAAAATGAAAAAGCAGTTCATTAAAATGTCACTTTAATGAAGTCCAGCTTCCTTCTCGGCACGTATATATAAAGTGTCCCTTGGTCGAGTAATCCTAGCCGGTCCCAACTCTCTAAGGGGCACCCCCATATTTCAGCTAAATTCCACCATAAAGCCAGCCGCACTTCATACGTTTCTGCGATGTGTAATCAGCGTCCTGCGGACAGAGCCGTCATACACATATCAGCGAACGCCTGAATCACAGCGCTTTGTCTGACGATGAAGGGCAGAGCTATGATAGTTATCAGCACCATAACGCCCCATATCATCCATAACGCTTTATCTGGATGCGCTTTGGGTATGGCAGAAGAAATGGTCTTGCTATCATCATGTGATGTCATGCCGGCTCCTTGTCTGCGTTAGGATCTTTTATCCGGAGCATCAAGCGCGTGCGCTGTAAGATGCTCAAGCGCACAAATAGACAAGGCGGCCTGATTTGTTGCAGCAAGCCTGACATGAGGAGCAGCATCAGAGCGGCGTGCCTGCTCCCAGCGTGCAGCACATAAACACCAGTTATCCCCTTCAACAAGCCCCGGAAAGCCAAATTCTGGGCGCGGCGTTGACAGATCATTTCCGATGTTTTTGCTAAAGGTAAGAAAGCTATCTGTCATCACAGCGCAGACAGTATGAGAGCCAGCATCCTCAACGCCCGTATGACAACATCCATCGCGATAGAAGCCTGTCATCGGCGTTATCGAACATGGGATAAGCATCCCACCAAGAACATTACGCTGTTTGCCAGACCCAAAATCTTCGCCATCCATAATGCTAGTCTTTCTGCGTGCTATCGCCTTTTTCAAGGCGCGCTGTTGCCTGCTCTATCTGCTCTTCTAATGTGGCCATAAAGGCGGCGCGCGGCAAGCCCGGTGCAATTTCTGGCAAAAATTCCAGCGTGATGCAGCCCGGATATTTCCGGATCCCCTTGCGAGGCCAGAATGACCCTGAATTAAGAGCAACAGGCACAACAGGCAGTCCGGTTGCTGAATAGAGTGCATAAACCCCTATCTGATAGGGCGCTTCTGTACGGGGAAGAACGCGTGTGCCTTGCGGGAAAATCAGCAAAGGACGGCCTGTTTCTAGTGCAATGAGGGCATCACGTTTTAATTTCTTCAAGGCCGCCATGCCTGCAGACCTATCTACCCCAATACTTCCTGTGCGTTTAAACACCCACCCGATAAAAGGAATCCGCATTAATTCCTGTTTCATCACAATAATGGGGTCATACAACACCCAGAATAGCACCATGGTCTCCCATGCCGATTGATGTTTTACCGCATAAATGACCTGTTTACCCTTCGGCACATTGCCTTCGAGACGAAAACTAATGCCGGAAATCCATGCAACAAAGCTTGCAAACCGGCCCCATAAGCGCCCTGCAAGAGGGGCAATGCGTGCAGAAAGGCAAACCGGCAACATGAGAATCACCAGCACGCTTGTACCGATATAAAAAACGATAGCGCTAAGGATGGAAGTAAGCCATGACATGGGTTACATCTTTAACGCAAGGACAGGCTTACGACAAGGCAATGTGACCCTTTATGACCAACAAGATTAGCGAAGATATCCAGCATCAACATTCTGACTGGCAGAACCGTGCTCTCATTGCGGTTGAGAGCACTATCGCTGCCAAAAGACAGATAACCTATCAGGCTCTTGCTGAGGCTGCTGGAATTCCGCCGCCACACCGGATTAATAAGCTTACCCAATGGCTAGAAACATTAATTGCAGAGGATGCGCAGGCTGGCAGGCCCGTGCGGGCAGCTTGTGTCATCTCAAAAGTGCGCGGCATTCCTGCACCCGGATTTTTTGCCTGTTGTCATGAACATGGCTTGCTGGCAGAAACGGCAGACACAGAAAGCTTTTATCTGCGTGTCTTAACAGCCTTGATGGCACCAGACTGATGCACCAGACTAATGCTGCCCTTACTTTTTTTTCACCACGAAAATAAAGATGCCGCCGTGCTCATCAGAGACAAGAAGTGTATGCCCCTCTGTCTCGCAGAAATGCGCCATATCTAACGGTGACGCCGGATCATCAGCCAGAAATTCAGCTTCCTGACCGCTGCTTATCTGACCCAAAGACCGCCGTGCTTTAAGGACAGGGAGCGGACATTTCAGCCCCCGAAAATCAGCCTGTAACGCGCAGTCATGCTGAAACGGTGTTTCGGCTTGCTGGTCTGATGGGGACGGCTTATCACTCATGCTGGCGCGCTCCATTTCCGTGCGGGGTTAGCTTTACTAGCGATATGATTTACCATAGCCAAACCGCGTGCGCCACGCCTATGATATGAGCCGTAAAATTTACCAGCGCGCCATGTGCAGGTATCATAAAAACATACTACGCCACCGCCTCAATCTTGCATTTAGTGACATAACAGGGCAAAAAGCCTCATCAATCATCCTTACAAGGCGCAAATGAATGACAATTTGGGGGCTCATTATTGGCGGTGCAGCCGGCTTTGCCCTTGGCGGACCGATTGGCGCCTTGCTGGGCGCAGCTGCCGGTCATCTAACAGAGCGCAAAATCCGTGATCAGCTGGACCCCGAACAGTCACGCAAAGTAGCCTTTACCGTTGCGGTGATTGCGCTATCCGCCAAAATGGCAAAGGCTGATGGCACCGTAACACGTGCTGAGATTGATGCGTTTCGCAACCGTGTTGATATTCAATCTGATGATATTGATAAAATCGGCAAGTTTTGGGATTTAGCGCGGCAAACACCAGATGGGTTTGAAGCCTATGCCAGCCAGACAGCACGCTTGTTTGGACCGCGTACTGCAATGCTAGAGCAACTTCTGGACCTTCTTTTTACCATTGCACGGGCAGATGGTGATATCACGCCGCCAGAATGGGCGTATTTGCAAGAAGTTGCCCATATTTTTGGCTATGATGAAACCGAGTTTTCTCGGCTATCCGATATTTATTCCGGCATTCATCCAGCGCCGCATCTGGTGCTTGGCGTATCAGCTGATGCAGAGCTGGTAGATGTGCGTGCCGCATGGAAGCAGTTGGCACGCGACCATCACCCTGACCAGATGATTGCTGCCGGCATGCCAGAAGAATTTGTGCGGGCAGCAACAGACAGGCTGTCTGGGATCAATCGTGCTTATGAGCTGATGTCGAAGAAAATCGCGGCTCGCAAGCCCTCATCAGAGCCTGCATCAAACGCCTCCTCACAATCGCCGCTACATTCCTAGGATAAAATCGTTTCTATGGCCGCTCCTCCTCTTCTCAGTATTTCAGATATCGGTGTGAATCTTGGCGATAGATGGTTGTTAAGGCATGTCGATTTATCACTATCTGCCGGTGATAGGCTGGCGCTTGTCGGGCGTAATGGTGCGGGCAAATCAAGCCTAATGAAACTCATTGCCGGAAGTCAGGAACCAGATGAAGGAAGCCGCTGGGTCGCGCCGGGTGTTCAGGTTGCCTACCTGCCCCAGACCCCAACCTTTTCAGGCTCTATGAGCCTTGCCTCATATGTGATTCAAGGCCTTAAAAATGAGCCTGAAAATGGGCCTGAAAATGGACTGGGCAGGGATGAAAATATCTCTGATAGCATGCATCGGGCAGATGCTATGTTAATGCGGATGAATATGGATCCGGCGCGGATGACTGACGGGCTGTCTGGCGGTGAGCGCAGACGTGTCTCGCTTGCCCGTGCGCTGATTACAAACCCTGATATCTTATTGCTGGATGAACCAACAAACCATCTTGATTTACCCACAATCGAATGGCTCGAGGGGCTGTTGAAGGAACGCGGTGGCGCGCTTGTTCTCATTAGCCATGACAGAGCTTTTTTACGGTCACTCGGTAATGGTATTATCTGGATAAATCAGGGAAATCTGCGCCGCCGCGAAGGTGCGTTTGAGCAGTTTGAAGACTGGTCAGAAGGCATCATGACAGAAGAGTCAGTCCGGCTGCGAAAGCTTGATAAACGTATTGCAGATGAAACCCGCTGGTCACATCAAGGTATCAGTGCACGGCGTAAACGCAATCAGGGCCGGATGCGTGAGCTAGCAGAATTGCGGGTTCAGCGTATCCGAGATGGCGGCAGTATGAGCCGCCAAATGTCAATGACAACCGGCAATGCTGAAGGCGGTGGCCAAGTCGTCTTGGAAGCGCGCAACATAACCATCACCGTCCCCGGCGCCATACCGCAGGACGAGCCGCACATGCTTGTCAGTCATTTTAATGCGATTGTTAAACGCGGTGATAGGCTGGGTATTGTTGGGCCAAACGGCGCTGGAAAATCAACACTTCTGCGGGTCATGCTTGGCGAGATGGAGCCAAGCGCCGGGCATGTGAAAATCGGGTTCGGGCTCCTACCAGCTTATTTTGACCAAAACCGGACACAGCTTAATCCGGACGCTAATCCATGGACGACCTTATGCCCTGATGGCGGCGAGACCGTTGAGGTTGGCGGAAAGCCGCGTCATGTAACAAGTTATCTTCGTGATTTCCTATTTGATGACCACAAAATGACCCAGCGTGTTGGCACCCTGTCTGGTGGCGAGCAAAACCGGTTGATGCTGGCACGGATTTTTGCCCAGCCTCATAATTTCCTAGTTCTGGATGAACCAACAAATGATCTGGACCTTGAATCTATGGATTTGCTGCAGGAAGTTGTGGCTGACTATGATGGCACAGTGATGATTGTAAGCCATGATAGAGATTTTCTGGACCGCACAGTATCAGGCGTCCTGGCATTTGAAGAGCAGGGTCGTATAACCCCGCATGCAGGCGGCTATTCAGACTATCTCAGTCGCCGCACCGCGCTGGCCAAAGCAGATAGTAAACAGCGCAAAGCCAAGAAAAAACCAGCTCAGGAAAAACCATCCGGCCCGCAAAAAGAACGGCTCAGCTACAAGCAGACCTATCTGCTAAAAACCTTACCAGAAGAGATGAGCCGGCTTGAGGCAGCGATTGCCACCGCAGCAGAAAAGCTAGGTGATATGACCTTCTTTGCCAAAGACCCTGATGCCTATCAAGCACTCTCTGCTCAGATGGATGCTGATAACACAGCCTTTTGCGAAGCAGAGGAAATGTGGCTTGAGCTAGAAATTTTACGCGAGACTATTGAAGATAATCCCTCCTAGGCTCGCAGCATTCCCGGCTATGTGATATCTGCCAGATTTATGTGACCTATCTGCCTTATTTGACTTGCCTGCCTTATTTTGGCACAGATGCGTGCAGGAACAGATGGCTGGATGGCTGCTGCCGGCATGCCGGTGGAGGAAAGTCCGGGCTTCACAGGATCAGGATGCTGGATAACGTCCAGCGGGGGCGACCCTAGGGAAAGTGCCACAGAAAACAAACCGCATGCCGCCTTTAGGGGCTGTTATGTAAGGGTGAAAAGGTGCGGTAAGAGCGCACCGCAGGTCTGGTGACAGAACTGGCAGGGTAAACCCCATCCGAAGCAAGACCACATAGGGGCATAGCTGTTTAATCAGCACTGGCGGTCCTGCCAGAGATGCCCGGGTCGGTCGCATGAGGCATCTGGTAACAGATGTCCCAGATGAATAGTCATCCAGCGTGGCTTATGCCATGCGGACAGAACCCGGCTTATAGGCCATCTGTTCCTATTTTACTTATCTGTTAATGCTAAACATCGCACGCGTTATGCTTGGCGAGCATAATGCCTTAATCATGCCATTTTCTGCTCATAGCATCGTATCATAGAAACACGACCTTTAATCATTCAACAGAAAAACGATTTCAGGTATCTCTGATTGTCGGCAGGGCCGTGTCTCCCTTCCAGACCGTTCCCCTCAAAAACGAAAAACGGCCTTGCTGACAAAACAGCCGCTGGCATAAGAGCGGCCGAAAGATCACCACCTATTAGCCCCCACCAAAGCCTTCATTCGACAAAATGACATACCCTCTTCCCGCCATACATCTATCAACAATGCCAGTCGGACCAAACTTTGCCATGGTGCGCGAATAATCTACTGCATCAGAACCAGAGGCGCCTGCAATCGCGCCGCCGTAAATGGCGCCTGCAGTTGCTGCACGCCCCGTATGATAATCATTATTAGCGCCAATAGCATGACCAATGAGCGCGCCTGCTAATATGCCAACAATTACTTGTTCAGTTGCCTGCATTTGCTCTTTTTTACGCTGGGCCTCGTAAGTTGCTTGTATCTTCACTCCTAATTCACGGCACTCATAAAGGTCCAACAGATAGGTCGCATTATCATATCCCTGCCCCTTAACATCAATGACAGGAGCATAGGAGGCAATTTCTATCCGTTGAGATTCAACTGTTTGACAGCCTGACAGAAGCATAATGCTGAGCAGAACATATTCTTTCTTCATACCAAAATCTCCTAATCTGAATGATAAAAAGAGATTTTAGAGGCGTTAACCTTTATCCAAAAGAATTTAGAACGCATTTTAGGCGGTCAAAATATGCTCTCGAATAGCCATAACGTCAGCTAGTGACCCCCGAATCAAAAATTAATCATAAAATTGAATAGCTTAAACATCGTTGCTAAAGCAATTTGTCATAAACAGTTGAAATTACGTCTTTTTTCCATGCTTTACCATGCAAAACCATTGACGACCATGAAATCCCATGGTATCCCATAAGAACCCAAATGAAGGGCAATTTATCTTCTGATCCGCCAAATGGCTGGCTATGAAGAGAAAATTATTAAGTCTTTCAGAGGGGTAGAGCGTACGAACAAAACGGGATATGGCACGTGGATCTATTTCTATCCACATTTGAAAACAGGATTGACACGAAAGGTCGGCTTTCTGTGCCGGCGTCCTATCGTGCCGTACTTGAGAGAAGCCGAAGCCCGCTTTATCTTTACAAGTCTCTGACACTTCCCTGTCTTGAGGGGTGTGGCCCTGAGCGTATTACCCAGATTGTTAATGCGATTGAAGAGCTAGATAGCCTATCTGAAGAAGCAGAAATCCTACAAACCATGCTTTCCAGCGCGCAGGAAATGCGGCTTGATAGCGAAGGGCGGATGATGTTGCCAGCTGAGTTTGTTGCTTATGCTGAGCTTGATGGTCAGGCGTTATTCTCTGGTATCGGACGATCTTTTCAAGTCTGGCAGCCAACAGCTTTCCGGAGTCGTGAGACAGATAGCCGTGCCCGCGCAAAGCGTGATGGTGTGCCATCTCTTCGGCTTCGCCCGCGCAGCACATCTACTGAGGGAGCTGGGTAATGTCAGACACCAGCTTGCACATCCCTGTCATGCTGGACGAGGTTATCTGCGCACTTGCCCCTGCTGACACAGGTCTTTTTATTGACGCCACATTCGGAAATGGCGGTTATAGCCGCGCCATTCTCTCTTCTGCTTCCTGTTCTGTTGCTGCAATTGACCGCGATCCGGATGCTATTCTGCGGGGGCAAGAGCTGAATGATGCCGCGCATGGTAGGCTTTCTCTATTTGAGGGTCCCTTCTCGCAGATGGCAGAGATGATGGAAAATACCCCTTTTGCCAAAGTAGATGGCATTGTCTTTGACTTAGGTGTTTGTTCAACCCAGCTTGATCAGCCAGAGCGTGGTTTTTCATTCCGTCAGGATGGCCCGCTTGATATGCGGATGTCGAAGGACGGCACCGATGCTGCGCATATTGTTAATCATTTTGGCGAAGCCGACATTGCCAATATCCTCTGGCGGTATGGCGAGGAGCGTGCTTCACGTCGCATTGCACGCGCTATTGTGCAGGCCCGCCTTAACGCCCCTATTGAGCGCACGGCCCAGCTTACCAATATTATCCATTCTGTGATGCCGCGCCCAAAGCCTGGTCAGGCTGATAGTGCAACCCGCTCATTCCAAGCGCTCCGTATCTATGTAAATGCCGAGCTCGAAGAAATTGAAGCAGCGCTTATAGCAGCAGAAAAATTACTCAAGCCGGGCGGCATCCTTGCTGTTGTCAGCTTTCATTCGCTGGAAGACCGGATTGTAAAACTGTTTCTAGCAGACCGGAGCGGTGCCAAGGCACGCCCCTCACGTCACCTGCCTGATGTTGGTAATGAAGCGCCGCCAACCTTCACCCTTACGCCGCGCAAACCTATTCCGCCAACTGACGCAGAAATCGGCATTAACCCGCGGTCCCGTTCAGCTAAATTACGCGTAGCCCAGCGCACAAATGCGCCAGCACTATTGCAGGAGGTTGCCTGATGCGAATTGTCATCCTTGCATGCGTAGCCCTTGGCTTATGTGGTAGCGGTCTCTACATGGTGAAACGTTCAGTTGATGCGCGTTACAAAGAACTCAAACAGCTTGAATACACTATTACCACTGCTGAAGACAGAGCCGCTATTCTGGCAGCAGAATGGGCCTATCTTAGCCGCCCTGACCGGATTATCTCGCTATCCTCTTCTTTGCTTTCGATGCGGCCTATTGAGCCTGATCGCATTCTGCCGCTAGACGCTATTCCATTGCGTAGGCCAGCGCCCGCACGCCCCCAGACTGAAGGGGACAGCAATGACTAATTGGAAGACAAAGCTGTTACGCTCAATCTGGCCAGACCGCCCCTTACCGTCCCGCACGCGTATTATTGCCCAGAACCGGCTGGTACTTGCCGGCATTGTTGCGGGTCTGTGCTTTGTGGGTATTAGCGCTAAGGCTGTCCATCTTGCGACCAACCTCGATAATAAAAATAGCGTTAGAGGCAACTACAAACAGGTTCAGCAACGCGGCCCCATCCTAGATCGCCGTGGAAGATTGATGGCGCAGACAGTGCCGATTATGGTGCTGCATGCAGACCCTAAAAAGGTCATGGACCAGCATGAAGTAGCGGAAAAACTTGCGCCGCTCTTAGGTAAAAAGTCACAGCAGGATATCCTGAACGCCTTATCGCGCAAAGGCCGCTATATTGAGCTTGCCCGGAAAATCACTCCGCAACGTCATGCTGACATTCTGGCACTTGGCCTGCCGGGTATTTATATCAGTCCATCTGAGACACGGCTCTACCCCCAAGGCGCCGAAGCAGCCCATCTGCTCGGCACAATGGATATTGATGGCAAAGGCATTGCTGGTATTGAGAAGCAGTTTGATGAGAGATTACGTGCCGGCAATCCGGTTGCGCTGTCTATTGATTTGGGCGTTCAGGCTGTTGTGCGGCGCGAACTTCAGCATCAGATTGAGCAGTTTGACGCGCTTGGCGGCGCCGGCCTTGTGCTGGATGTTCGCACCGGCGAGATACTCAGCCTTACCTCATTGCCTGATTATAATGCCAACCAGTATAGTTCAGCCGATGCTGATGCCCAATTCAATCGCGCGACCAAAGGCGTCTTCGAAATGGGTAGTATTTTCAAGGTGTTGAACTCTGCTATTGCTCTTGAGACAGGTGTTGCATCGCTTGGCTCATCCTATGATGTAAGTAAGCCACTGCGCGTTGCACGGTTCCGCATTCGTGATTACCACCCTTATAATCGTCCGCTTAATTTATCTGAAATTCTTGTCTATTCATCCAATATCGGGTCAGCCCGTATTGCTGAAGATATTGGGGCAGCCGCCCAGAAAGCCTTTATGGATAGGCTTGGTCTTCTGAAGCGCCCGGCCCTTGAATTGCCAGAAATATCCAAGCCCCTTATCCCGCGTCAATGGGAGCGGATAGCCTCTATGACAATCTCATACGGGCATGGTCTTTCTGTCTCGCCTGTTCAGGCCGCCGGCGCAATTGCCGCTGCCTCTGGTCATGGGTTTTACATTGAACCTACGCTGCTGCGCCGTGCGCCAACAGATACCTTTGAGAAATCGCGTATCTTCTCAGAGGATACCGTTCGCAAAGTGCGCTCCATGATGCGCCTTGCTGTGTCACATGAAGACGGCACAGTGAATTTTGCAAATGCACCCGGCTATATGGTTGGCGGCAAAACGGGAACTGCTGAGAAAGTGACCGATAAGGGCTATAACCGCAAAGCCAACCTTGTCTCGGTTGTTGCAAGTTTCCCTATTCATGATCCAGCCTATCTGATTTTCATCATGGTTGATGAGCCAAAGCCGCAAAAACATTCTTATGGCTATGCCACAGCGGGCTGGGTTGCTGCGCCTGCGATAGCGCGCATCGTTACTCAAATTGCACCAATGATGGGCATTCATCCTGTTGACAAGGATTCGCCAGAAATTCGCCAAAATCTGGAACCAAACATTGTAATTGGTACCGAAGGAGCGATACGTGCATCTTATTGATCTTATCTTACATGATAACAGCATCACCCTGACAGCGGGCTCAGACCAGACAGTCATCTCGGCCGTGCGTTGTGATAGCCGCACGGTTAACGCTGGCGCATTATTTGTGTGTATAGCAGGCGAGACATCTGATGGTCATGATTTTATCGCAGATGCCTGTTCTGCTGGCGCCTCTGCCATTCTAACTGATGGCCGGCCCGTTAGCGTGCCGGACGGCGTTGCTGTTATCACAGCAGCCAATGTGGCGCATGCTTATGGCAGATTATGTTCACGTTTCTGGCCGCGGCGCTCAGGCATGTTAGTTGGGGTAACAGGCACGAACGGCAAAACCTCGGTTTGTGAATATTTACGCCAGATCTGGCAGCGTGCAACATGGCCAGCAGCTGCAATGGGAACACTCGGCATCACCTGCCCCGCTGACAAGATTGCAGATACAGTTACCACATTAACAACCCCGCAAGCTGAAACATTATTTTCTAATCTGGACCTGCTGGCTGATGCTGGCATTAGCCACACAGCCTTTGAAGCGTCCAGTCATGGTCTTGCGCAAGGCCGCCTGTCCGGCCTTGGCGTTAATGTTGCTGTATTTACCAATTTAAGCCGCGACCATCTGGACTGGCATTCAGATATGGATGAATATTTTGACGCCAAAGCCCGTCTGTTTGATGAAAATCTGATGGATGGTGGCATTGCTGTGATTAATAATGATGATGCTTATGGAAAAGCGCTTATCAAACGTCTGGCGGGCCGGCACATTGTGCTCTGGACTGTTGGCATGTCAGCAGAGTCTGCTTTTTGTATTAAAGATATTACCCCGCAATCCTTTGGGCTTGATTTAAGCCTGAGCCATCAGGGGCAGGTCTTTCACTTCCCGATTGCCTTATCAGGACAGTTTCAGGCTGTGAATGCTGTCATGGCAGCTGTTGCTGCTTATGCTTCGGGGATGCCGCTACAGGATTCTTTTGGCGCATTACCGAGCCTACAGCCGGTGCGGGGGCGCATGCAACCTGTTCATGGTCATCCGTTAGGCGCCCGCATTATCATTGATTATGCCCATACTCCTGATGCGCTTGCTGCAGCGCTTGATGCGCTAAGAGCAGAGACCAGCGGTAACTTATTTGTTGTCTTTGGCTGTGGCGGTGACCGCGATAAAGGCAAACGGGCACAAATGGGTCAGGTTGCCGCTGAAAAAGCAGATCATGTCATTGTCACAGACGATAATCCGCGCACAGAAGACCCTGCCCTTATCCGAGATGAAATCCGCACTGGCTGCCCTGATAGCGTGGCTGTCTGGCCGCGCGATAATGCCATTCGTCAGGCAATCACTCAGATGTCAGCGCATGACAGCCTGCTTATTGCTGGCAAAGGCCATGAAACAGTGCAGATGATCGGCACTGAAACCCTGCCCTTTGATGATGCCGCTGTTGCACGAAACACGATAGCACGCCTTCAGGAGGATTCAGCATGCTGAGCCTTCTTTCTGCCCAAGAGCTTGCAGATATCTGCGGCGGGCTCTGGCATCCAGCCCCCCCAAGCGGCAATGCTCGCGGGATAAAGATTGATAGCCGGGCGCTTGATAAGGGCAATATCTTTGTGGCGCTGAAGGGCGCACGAAGTGATGGTCATGATTTTGTCAGCCAGCTAGATGCGACTGATATTTTTGCTGCTATCGTAGAACATGCCGTTGCCAATACTGAGGTAGCCCAACTTGTTGTGCCGGACGCTCTTATTGCGCTGCAGACGCTGGCGCAGAACTGCGGCCTGCGAACAACGGCAACAAAGTTAGCGATTACAGGCTCGGTTGGCAAAACAGGGACCAAGGAAATGCTGGCTCACCTGCTGGCGTCAGCAGGACAGACCCATGCAACCAGAGGAAATCTGAATAACCATATCGGGATGCCGCTCACACTTGTTGGTACGCCGCAAGAGACTGATTATCTGGTCGTTGAAATGGGCATGAACCATGCTGGTGAGATAGCCGCTCTTACCGAGATGATGCTTCCTCATATTGCCGCTATCACTTGTATTTCAGATACGCATTCTGCGCATTTCTCAAACCTATCAGATATTGCCGAAGCGAAAACTGAAATCTTTAATGGCTTGTCAGGAGCAGCTGTTGCTATCCTGCCGCGCGATGATGCGTTTTATGGCCAACTTGCTGGCGCTGCCCGGCTTGCTGGTGCACGCAGCATTCTGACATTTGGGTATCATGAGGACAGTGATTTCAGGGTGGTCTCGTGCCATCCGACCTCTTCTGGCCTGTCTCTTGAGGTCGAAATTCCAGATGCCAGCGAAGGCCGCAAAATACTCTCTTTTGCCCTAGGGATGAATGCTGTGCATTGGGCTATCAGTGCTGCTTGTGTTCTGGCGATGGCATCAGCGGCCGGCGTTGATGTTGAAGCGAGCGCACCACACCTTACTTCGTTTCAGGATCTGCCGGGCAGAGGCTTATCTATAGGCCTAGATGTTGCCGGGCATCATTTTACCCTGATTGATGATAGTTATAATGCCAGCCCCTCTTCTATGACAGCCGCTATCACCCATCTTGCAACACAAAGCGGCGATATTAAATCTGCGATATTATCAGATATGCTCGAGCTGGGCGATGGCGGGCATGATGCCCATATCGCTCTGGTTACGCCTCTTATGCAGGCTGGCATTTCGCGGCTTATTACTGTTGGCGAAATGATGGCTGAGGTTGGCGAGCGCCTTGCCCCTCATATCGAGGTAAAATCCTTTCAGACAGCCGATGATGTGATCTGCCAAATCATTAGCGCGCCCGAACAAATTATCGGCAATAGCACTATTATGCTGGTCAAGGGCTCGCATGGCTCCGGGGCGCATCTTATTGCAACCCAGCTTATGGCCTTTGGTGCATTACCTCCCTCTAGCATATCCTCATCACACGAAGGGGTAACGCCAGATGCTGCCTGACCTTCTCCTCCCTCTTGCAGGTGAATATCAGATTTTCAATCTGTTCCGGTATATTACCTTCCGGTCGGGCGGCGCGATGCTAACATCGCTTATTCTGGCGTTGATGTTTGGCGATGCGTTTATCCGGTGGCTAAAATCACATCAGGCCGAAGGGCAGCCTATTCGCAGTGACGGTCCTGAATCACATATCCTGACCAAAGCAGGCACCCCCACAATGGGCGGTCTGCTTATTCTTGCCTGTTTTATTCTTGCAACATTATTATGGGTGCCACTCAAAAACCCGTATCTCTGGCCCGTGCTGCTGGTTGCGGCAAGCTATGGGGCAATCGGCGCAGTTGATGATTGGTTAAAGCTAAAAAAGCGGTCAAGCGACGGCATGAGCGGACGCCAGAAACTACTATTTCAGGTTGTAGCAGCCTTTCTTGCCAGCCTTATCTTGATCCAGCTATCGCCCGAGGCGCTTCGCTATGGGGTTGCTCTTCCGTTTGTTAAAGACACGCTTCTATATCTGGGAATTTTCTATGTTCCCTTTGCTATTCTTGTGATTGTTGGTGCATCGAACGCTGTCAATTTAACTGACGGGCTTGATGGGCTTGCGATTGTTCCCGTGATGATTGTTGCAACGTGTTTTGCGCTGATTGCTTATCTGAGCGGTAATATCAATTTCTCCAACTATTTGCAGATTCATTATGTGCCGGGCACGGGTGACCTTGCGACCTTATGTGGCGCGCTTATCGGCGCTGGCCTTGGTTTCTTATGGTTCAATGCACCGCCCGCAAAAGTCTTTATGGGCGATACAGGCTCGCTTGCCCTTGGCGGCGCACTGGGCGCTGTATCAGTTGCGACCCGCCATGAGCTGGTGCTTGCCATTGCCGGCGGCCTATTCGTTTTGGAAACAGTATCTGTCATTTTACAGGTGGCGTCTTTCAAGTTAACAGGAAAACGTATTTTTCTGATGGCACCCTTGCATCATCATTTCGAAAAGAAAGGATGGGCAGAAAGTACCATCGTTATCCGGTTCTGGATTATCTCGGTCATTCTGGCCCTTATCAGCCTTTCAACATTGAAACTGCGCTAGGGGGGGGATCGGATACTCACATGACATCATCTAGCCTGCGCATGATAGCTGTTCTTGGTCTTGGTCGTTCTGGCCGCGCTGCCTGTCTGCGCGCCGCACAGCAAGGCATCAGCTATGTTGCCTATGATGACAAGCTAGCTCAAAAAGCAGAATTGGACGTTCAGGGTATCTGCCTTACGCCGCCGGCAGACTGGGCTTGGGATAAGCTTGATGCGCTGGTGATTAGCCCTGGCATTCCCCATCATCATCCCGCCCCGCATCCGGTAGCAAAGCAAGCGCAGGATGCTGGCATTCCGGTTATCTCAGAAATCGAATTTGCTCTGCGCACAGGCCTTACAGGGCGGCTCGTAACAGTGACCGGCACGAATGGTAAATCAACCATTACAGCGCTTATTGGGCATATTCTAGCAGATGCCGGTTATGAGGTTGCTATTGGCGGTAATTTGGGCGAGCCGTTATGTGAGTTGCCGGCCCTGTCGCAGACAGGCATCTATGTTGCCGAGCTTTCCTCCTATCAGTTGGAGACGACACCGTCATTATCCTGCGACTGCACGATTATCTCGAATATCACGCCAGACCATCTTGACCGGCATGGCGGGTTTGATGGTTATGTAAAGGCCAAGAAAAACGCGCTTCTTTCTGTCAAGGCGGGCGGTCTTGCCTGCCTTGGTACAGGCCCTATTCTGGAGGAGTTTGCACAAGCGCTGGCACCTGATATTACCTGTTTGCGCCTCGATATATCACAACAGAATGCGCTGGATAAAGCGGTGCTGGATACTATCCAAAACCCAGCACTAAGTGGCCCACATAATGCAGAAAACTGTCTTGCTGCTATTTTCGTCTGCCGCTATTTTGGGCTGTCTGATGCGGTTATATATGATGCCATCACGCGCTTTAGCGGTTTGCCTCACAGAATGCAACCTGCCGGAACATCCGGCACGGTTTCTTTTATCAATGACAGTAAAGCTACTAATGCAGAGGCAGCAGCGCGCGCCTTGCGGAGTTTTGAGTCTATCTGGTGGTGTGCAGGCGGCCTTGCCAAGGATGCCGGACTTACCGCCTGCCTGCCGCATTTAGCTGCTGTGCGCGGCGCCTTTTTATATGGTGCCTCAGCAAACGACTTTGCCCGTCAGCTTGATGGGCTTGTGCCTGTTAGCCTGAACGAAACACTTGATGAGGCAGTCGGCGCTGCTGTTGCTAGTGCGCGCTCAGATGTGAGCAATGATACTCACACAATTCTGCTGTCCCCTGCGGCAGCTTCATTTGATCAGTATGATAGTTTTGAAGCCCGCGGCGATGCCTTTTGCGCCCGTGCAAAGCAGCTCATCGCATCCGGCATATCAGAGCCAAGCGGAAAGGCGGTGCCGCATGCTTGATAGAACCGATAGATCGCTTATTGGCATCTGGTGGTGGACTGTTGATAGATGGCTGCTTGCCAGTGCCCTGTTGCTGATGGTGATTGGCCTGCTGCTGGTTATGGCAGCAAGTCCGCCTGTTGCTGCGCGTATTGGACTTCCTGAGCAGCATTTCGTCTGGCGGCAACTGATTTATCTGGTGCCTTCAGTTGGCATTATGCTTGGCATTTCTTTACTATCAGCGCGTACAATTCGGGTATTGGCGCTTGTTGGGCTTATCGGGATTATTGGATTAATGATAGCGACCCTTGCTATCGGGCCAGAAGTCAAAGGAGCGACGCGCTGGATATCGCTGGGGCCGTTGCGCCTGCAACCGTCTGAATTTGCAAAGCCCTTCTTTGCTGTCGTATGCGCTTGGCTTCTTGGTCTTTGGCGGGAGGGGGAGAATTTCCCCGGCTGGATGTGGGCCTCTGGGATTGCAGCTATTATTGTGACTATCCTTGTCCTGCAGCCTGATATTGGCATGACATCAGTTTTGGTTCTGACATGGGGCTTTCTGATGTTTCTGGCTGGTATGCCGCTTCTGCTTGTGCTGATGGCAACTGCCTTGGCGCCGCTGGCGTTAGTAACAGCTTATTTCCTCTTGCCGCATGTTCACAAACGGGTTGATAAATTTCTGGCTGGCGGCAACATGCAGACAGAACGGTCTATCCAGTCATTTATTGATGGCGGACTATTTGGTGTTGGGCCAGGTGATGGAACTGTAAAACTGCACCTGCCTGATGCTCATGCCGATTTTATTTTTTCCGTAGCAGCCGAAGAATATGGATTGCTCGCCTGCCTCTTTCTTATCAGTGTTTATGGCTTTTTTGTGTTGCGTGGCTTTAGCCGGTCAGTGAGCGGAGAGGGTATGTTTACCCTGCTGGCAGCATCGGGCCTTACAATGCAGTTTGGGGTTCAGGCGGCCATTCATATGGCGTCATCTGTTGACCTTATCCCAACCAAAGGAATGACCCTTCCTTTCATCAGCTATGGCGGCTCATCATTACTAGCAAGCGGCATTACTGTTGGCATTATTCTAGCGCTCACCCGAACACAAAATGCCTCTATCGTCTCATCGGATGTGCGTAGGTCAGGCCTTTCTGAGACGCGTTTATATCCCTCTCATAGCCGGGAGGTTTTATAATGGCTGCACGTCTATCAGCGCCAATCTTTCTAGCAGCAGGCGGCACAGGCGGTCATGTGTTTCCGGCCATTGCTGTTGCAGATGCGCTTCTCCTGCGCGGCCATTCTATCCAGATGGTCACCGATAAACGCGGCAGAAAGTTGATACCAAACCGTCTGCCTTGCCTGACGATTTCAGCCGCCTCTCCTTCTTCTGGCTCTCAGCTATCACGCGCTCTTGCTTTGGTAAAACTAGGGTTTGGGGCGCTTCAGGTTGGCCTAAAAATGCTTATCAGCCGCCCTTCGCTTGTAATAGGCTTTGGCGGCTACCCGTCTGCTAGCCCGCTTCTTATGGCCCAATTACTTCGCATTCCGGCTATCTTGCATGAACAAAATGCCATTATGGGGCGCACAAATCAGGTGCTAGCACAGCGTTGTAAATCCCTGCTTATCAGCTGGGCCGATACAGCTGGCCTGCCGGCATCACCGCCAGCTCACCATCTCGGCCTGCCAGTACGAGAGGCATTTGCATCAATTGAGCGGTATCACGCAAAAGCAGGAGCGCAGGTTAATCTTCTTATTCTTGGCGGCTCGCTTGGCGCACAGGTTTTTGCAAGCCTATTGCCTGATGCGATTGCTGCACTGCCTGAACAGGTTCGCGCGCGCCTGAGCGTCACACAGCAAGCGCGCACCGACCAGCATGATGCTGTTGCATCACGATATCGCGCGCTTGGCATTGATGCTGAGATAGCACGTTTCTTTGATGATGTTCCGGCCCGTATGGCGCGCGCTGATATTATTATCAGCCGGTCTGGTGCATCATCTGTTGCGGAAATTGCGGCCGCAGGCAGGGCCAGTATTCTTATCCCCTTCCCCTCTGCACTAGATGACCATCAGCGCGCAAATGCAGATGTTCTGCTGCGTTGCGGCGGGGCTGACATTGCAAGCGAAGCCGGGCTTAGCCCGCAAAAGCTAGCAGATATCCTGCTACCTCTTATTACCGATGAGGCGCACCGTATCGCCACGGCAGACGCAGCCCGCACAGCCTCACTGGGCAATGCCGCAGCTGCGATTGCCCTTCATGCAGAACAGATAACCGGCAAGACTGCCCCACTGGAGGCCGCATGACAGCGCTACCCCTATCAATTGGTACGATTCATTTTACCGGCATTGGCGGGATCGGCATGAGCGGTATTGCTGAGATTCTGCATGAGCTTGGCTATAAGGTTCAAGGCAGTGATTTGAGTGAGAATGCCAATGTGAAACGACTTCGCGCACGCGGCATTGCCGTCACTGTACCGCAGGCTGCTGAGAATCTAGATGATGTTTCGCTGATTGTTATTTCAACAGCCATCAAACCTGACAATATTGAAGTTGTTGAGGCGCGTCGGCGGTTCTTGCCTGTTGTTCACCGCGCTGAAATGCTGGGTGAGCTGATGCGGCTACGCTGGACAGTGGCTGTTGCCGGCACGCATGGCAAAACAACGACAACCTCGCTTGTGGCAACCTTGCTGGACGCTGCTGATATTGACCCCACTGTTGTGAATGGTGGCATCATTTCAAGCTGGGGCAGCAATGCGCGCCTTGGGTCAGGTGACTGGATGGTTGTTGAGGCTGATGAAAGTGATGGGTCTTTCTCACGGCTAAAGCCAACTGTCGCTATCGTAACCAATATCGATCCTGAACATCTTGATCACCATGGCAGCTATGAAAATCTGGAACAGGCCTTTGCCAATTTTATTACCTCCATCCCGTTTTATGGATTTGCCAGCCTATGCATTGACCATCCGTCTGTTCAACGCCTTCTGCCCACCCTGTCAGACAGACGGGTTATTACTTATGGGCTGTCAACAAATGCCGATGTAAGAGCCACCAACCTGCGCCATTCAGCCCACTATATGCAGTTTGATGTAGCAATCTCCGAGCGTCTCGGCGCTAAAGTTGATAAAATGGCTGACATTAAGCTGCCAATGCTTGGTGAGCATAATGTTCAGAATTGCCTTGCCGCACTGTCAATCTGTATCGAGATGGGCATTAGCGAAGCTGCCATCCGAAAAGGACTTGAGCAATTCAAAGGTGTTGGCCGCCGCTTTGATTTCAAAGGCATGGTGAATGGCATCACTGTAATCGATGATTATGGTCATCATCCGGTTGAAATCAAAGCCTCCCTGTCTGCTGGCCGTATGCGCTGCCCAGACGGCAAGCTTATTGCTGTTGTTCAGCCTCACCGTTACACCCGTTTGCGTGACCTGTTCGAAGATTTCTGCGCCTGCTTTAATGATGCAGATGATGTGCTGGTTGCAGATGTCTATGCCGCTGGCGAGGCCCCTATTAACGGGTTTGAAAAAGCTGATCTAGTTGCAGGGCTGCATGCTTATGGCCATCGAAATGCCGCTGTGCTGTCGAGCCCTGAAGCGCTGGCAGATGAAATTTTGGCACGTGCTAGCTCAGGCGATCTTGTGATGTGTCTTGGGGCGGGTACGATCACAAATTGGGCAGGGACTCTGCCGAATGAATTAGCCCTTAAGACAGGCCATCCAGTAGAAGGAGATGGTGCATGAGTGTGATGTCTTCAACACCATCATCACTGCATCACCGGCTGGTTGCTGGTAAGGCGTTGCGCGAGATTACCTGGTTGAAAGTTGGCGGTGCAGCTGACTGGCTATTCGAGCCACATTCTGCTGAAGAATTACAGCTATTCTTATCGCACCTACCACACGATATTCCGATTACCATAATGGGGGCTGGCTCTAACCTTCTGGTCCGTGACGGCGGCGTAGAGGGTGTTGTCATCCGGCTGGCTGGCGCATTAGCAGAAGCGCGCCTTGACGGCACATCCATCCATGCCGGTGCAGGATGCACTGATGGACAGGTTGCCCGTTTTGCAGCAAAGCAGGGCAGAAGCAATCTTGAATTCCTCGTTGGCATTCCAGGGACTATTGGCGGCGGGCTGCGGATGAATGCAGGCTGTTATGGCAGCGAGTTCCGTGATGTGCTGATCTCAGCCACGGCAATGACGCGCAGCGGCACCATTATCAGAGCTACGGCTGATGAGATGGGTATGGCCTACCGTCATTCGAACGCCCCGCAAGACTGGATTTTCCTGTCAGCAGAATTCACCACAATCGCCGGCACCAGCGATATTATTCGTGTAACGATGAAAGATATGATTGCCAATCGTGGCGCAGCTCAACCTGTTGGCGTGCGGACTGGCGGCTCAACTTTTGCCAACCCAGACGGTCATAAAGCATGGCAGGTCATTGATGCTGCTGGGTGCCGCGGCCTATCTGTTGGTGGTGCCCATATTTCTGAAAAGCACTGTAATTTCCTGATTAATGACGGTAGTGCAACTGCCGCTGATCTAGAGACGCTTGGCGAAGATGTCCGCGCCCGTGTAGCGGCTCATTCCAATGTTGAGCTGCGCTGGGAAATCAAGCGTATCGGGCGTACTGAAAAGGAGATTGTCTGATGTCAGCACAAGATAGAGTTGTTGCCGTTCTGATGGGCGGATGGGGCTCAGAAGCTGCTGTTAGCCGCGTTTCTGCTAGCTTTTGCAGTAAGGCTGCGCGGATTGCCGGCTGGGACACTGTTGAGGTTGAATTTGACAGAGATATTGTTAGCCGCCTGAAAGAGCTTAATCCCGACCGTGTCCTGAATGCACTTCATGGCCAAATTGGTGAAGACGGTTCTGTGCAAGGCATGCTGAATGTGATGAATATTCCTTATACGCATAGCGGTGTGCTTGCCTCTGCACTCGCCATGGATAAAGTTGCCTCCGGCCTTATTTTCACATCTGTTGGCATTTCAGTGCCGCAACTGCTTCATCTCATTGAAGATGAGTATGTTTATCCAGCAGATTTTACCGGCGCGCATGTCATTAAACCACGCAATGATGGCTCCTCTGTTGGGGTGCAGATTATCACTGAGGATAGCGCGCCGCCACAGCGCAGTCTTTGGGATGAAAATGTTCAACTCATGGCCGAGGAATATATTCCCGGGCGCGAGCTGACTGTTACTGTGCTGGATGGGAGCGCTCTTTGCGTGACCGAAATCATGGTTGATACTAATTTCTATGATTATGAAGCCAAATATAAAGTTGGCGGTTCTAATCATATTCTTCCTGCCGATATTCCAGATGATGTTGCAGCCCAGACCTGTGATTGGGCTGAGCGTGCCTTTCATGTCCTTGGGTGCCGCGGTGTTGCCCGTGCTGATTTCCGCTGGGATGAAGATGAAAACCAACTTTACATGCTGGAGGTCAATACACAGCCCGGCATGACAGCAACATCTCTGGTGCCAGAACAGGCCGCCTATCGCGGTATTTCGGGCGAAGCGCTGGTCAATCATCTCTTGGAGACTGCCCAATGCGACGAGTGATGTTCTGGAAAAAAGCTCCTGCTAGTGACGTCTCAGTGCGGCCCGGACGGCGCGCACTATCGCTCAAGCAAAGCGTCATCCTATTTGCATTTGTGTTTATACTCAGTGCGAGCGGTGCGCTTTATATAAAGCGGGATGAGATTAAATCACAGTTTCTCGCACAGTCTGTTACCGCCGGTTTCGGGCTTCAGAAAGTTGATGTAAACGGACGCAATCATACATCAGCGGCAGCTGTAATTGAGGCGATTTCTGTCACCACAAACACGGCCTTATTCAGTTTGGACCTGCCAACGATTCGTACCAATCTTACACAGTTAAGCTGGGTTGAAGATGCGCGCGTTGAGCGCCACTTCCCGAACACGCTTATTGTCACCTTGCGCGAGCGCGTACCGATGGCGCTGTTGCAAACAGATAAGGGCCACCAGCTTATTGATGCGTCCGGCGCGTTAATCACAGATGCATCTGCTGATAATTTTACCCACCTGCCCGTTATATCTGGCGCAGAGGGGGCAGCAACCAAAGCCACCTTCATTCTGGATATTCTACAGACCGAGCCTGAATTATTCACTGATGTGTGGGCAGTCCATTTTGTATCAGGCAGACGCTGGGATGTGCATATGCGCTCAGGGCTTGTTGTCAAACTGCCAGAACGTGACCCTGTCCTTGCCTGGTCACGCCTATCACGGCTTGAAACAGACACAAAAATAACAGCGCGCGATCTGGCTGCCATCGATTTGCGGATCCCAGACCAGCTGATAGTTGAGCCAAACATTCCTGTGCGCGGCAAAGGCAGTAAAACATGAAAACGGGAGCAGCTTAATGGCAAGTCGGACAAAATCAGCCAGAGCGCCATTTGGTGTGCTTGATCTTGGCTCGTCCAAAATGGCCTGCCTGATAGCAGAGCCAACACCAGACGGTCTTGTTCTGCTGGGCCAAGCAATGCATGCATCAGACGGTATTCGCATGGGCGAAATCATTGATATGGATCAGTTTAGCGCCTCTGTTGGCAAAACCGTTCAGGCAGCTGAACGTAATGCGGGCCTGACGATCAAGGATATCCACCTTGTCACACCCGGCGGACAGCCCGCTATTCAAATCTGCCGGTCACGCATTGACCTATCCGACCCGATTATCTCGCGGCGTGATATTCGTCGGCTCAGCACAAAGCAAAGTGAAATGTCCGCGCCTGAAGGGCGGCGCATTAGCCAGTCACACAGGCTACAATATCTGGTTGATGGTCAACGTCATATCCAGAACCCGAACGGGATGCGTGCAACTGAACTAGCCGCTGACACCGCTATTCTTAGCCATAATTCTCTCAGCTTTGATAATATGTCCGAAGCTGTGGTGCAAAACCACCTGCAGGTTGGACATATTCATCATAGTGGGTCTGTTGCTGGGTTATCCTGTCTTACCGAAGAAGAAAGAGACCTCGGGGCAATCATTCTGGATATGGGCGGCGGCACCACGGCTATTTCTGCCTATCTGGATAACAAGATTATTTACGCCAGTACTGTTCAGATGGGCGGCCAGCATATCACACGTGACATTGCGAGGGTGCTCTCGCTCGCGATTGGCGCTTCTGAGCGTCTAAAAGCTATCGAAGGCTCGGTAATGATGGGTGGCGCAGAACAGCCGCGGATGTTTGCTGGCGGGTTCCCCTCACAAGGTGATAATTTTGTGCTGTCTCATACTGTATCAGCATCAGATAGCCTCAGCTTGCCAAATGGCGAGACAATCGAGCGCCAGCTTCTTTCCGACATTATCCGCACCCGCCTTGATGATATTTTAGAAGCTGTTGATGAAAGGCTTGAGCAGAGCCGTATGAAACAGCTTTGTGGCAACACAATTGTGCTCACCGGCGGCGCCAGCCAGCTTACCGGATTATCTGACTATATGGCTAGTTGCTGGTCTCGTTCTATTAGAATTGCTACCCCACACGGTCTAACCGGCCTAGACGGTCAGATAACCGGTGGCCCGTTTGCTGCCTCGCTGGGCATGGCTCTGTTTGTTCATAACAACCATGACGATGAGACAGCTCTTCGTGTTTCCACTCCAGCTTCCAGAACCGGCTTATTTGGTAAGTTCGGACACTGGTTCAAGGAGCATATCTGAGATGTTGCCCTATTTCCCCTTTTTTCAATGGAGATGCCATGACTGATACATCAACGCCTCATTATCCACTCTTGTTTTCTGGGTGCATGGCAGGCTCATGCATCACATTAATTTCACCTCATTTTCAACGGTTTCACGAAGGGAGCCTCTCATGACAATTAATCTAACTGTTCCACAAACAATGCAGGAATTACGCCCACGCATCACAGTCGTTGGTGTCGGCGGCGCAGGATGTAATGCTGTAAATAACATGATTTCAGCTGACCTTGATGGCGTTGAATTTCTTGTTGCTAATACAGACGGTCAGGCGCTTGCCCATTCGCTTGCGCCGCGCCGTATTCAGCTTGGCACTAATCTGACAGGCGGTCTGGGTGCCGGCTCAAAGCCGCAAATCGGACAAGCTGCTGCAGAAGAAAGTCTGGATGAAATTTTTTCAGAGTTGAACGAAAGCAACATGATTTTCATTACTGCTGGCATGGGCGGCGGTACAGGCACAGGGGCAGCGCCAGTGATTGCCCGTGCAGCTAAGGAACGCGGCATTCTGACTGTTGGTGTTGTTACCAAGCCGTTTGAGTTTGAAGGCTTACGCCGGATGACGCAGGCAGATGATGGTATCGCAGCCTTGCAGGCCTATGTTGATACGCTGATTGTTATCCCGAACCAGAATCTTTTCCGGCTTGCCAATGAGCGGACAACCTTTGCTGATGCATTCCACATGGCAGATACAGTTCTTCATCAGGGTGTCTGCGGGGTCACTGACCTCATGATTAAGCCAGGCCTGATTAATCTAGATTTTGCCGATATCAAAGCTGTGATGTCTGAAATGGGCAAGGCAATGATGGGGACGGGCGAAGCATCAGGGGAGCATCGTGCAACCGAAGCAGCTGAGGCGGCTATCAACAACCCATTATTGGATGATTCATCCATGAAAGGCGCCCGCGCTGTTCTGATTAATGTCACAGGCGGCATGGACATGACATTGTTCGAAGTTGATGAAGCAGCAAACCGCATCCGCACTGAAGTTGACCCAGACGCAACAATCATCTTTGGCTCAGCCTTTGATGAAAGACTGGAAGGCATCATGCGGGTATCAGTGGTTGCAACAGGCATTGATGCTCAAGCCTATGTAAACCCAATTCCTTTCGTAGCAGAAAAAGTGACGGTAAGAGCCGCACCTATTATGCCAGCAATGCCGCTTGCAGATGAACAAATTGCTGAACCAGCTCTGATGGCTGAAACATTAGGGGATACTGCTGAAGAGACTGGTGCAGAGACTGGTGCAGACATTGTTGCAGAGACTGCGATGGAAGCCCCGGTTTCAGACATGCCACTGGAACCCATTTCCGCCGAGGCACATAGTGATGCAGCAGATGCCGGTGAACAGACTACGGGCGAGACCGTACCTGATATGTTTGGCGCAGCAACAGATGCGGGCGAAACAAACCCTGCCTACCTTCAAAATGGGACAGATGAGATAGCCGTAAAGCACCCTACTCCTCAACCCCATCAAGAAGCAGCTGTTAGGCGCAGGCCAAGTTTCATTCCGGCTGCACCTGCAGATACTGGCAGTGATACCACCATTGTTCAAACAGCCCCTATCACTGAGGCGCGTCCAAGCCTCATGAACAAAATTTCAGGTCTATGGGCTGCAAAACAAAACCCGTCCCCAAAGACTGAGGCGGCTGAGGCAAAAATATCTCGTGAACCATCAATTGGTGCCTTTGGTCCTGCTGTTACAAAAGCCCGTTCAGAGACAGCACAAAATGCTGTTAATGCAACATTTGCTGAGCAAGACCAGAAAGCACAGATGGGTTCATCAGAGCCTGCAGCCGCTGCACCACAAAGTGCAATCCTAGATTTGCCGCATGTTGATGTTGTCCAGACAACATTGCCAGTAGAGCCGCAGGCAGATGCACCAGATGACGACTTGGATATTCCAGCGTTTCTGCGCCGGCAAGCCAACTAACACATCATCAAGAGGGACCAGATTATCTGGTCCCTCTTGGCTACTCTTATAAAAAGCCATACCCTGTTATTCAGGCATTATTGTTCGCCAAAATGCAAAAAAATGAACAAATACCGATATTACAACAATTTGTAACGAAATGTGATTTGTTTTTCCCTCTCCCTTTTTCTAGGTTATTTTCACGGTATTGGCGTTTCAATGCTGTCAGTCAGGGAATAAACACACGCATGACCTCGCAACATCACGCACTACAGACAAGTCTGAAGCAGGTTGCAGAACTGCGTGGCATTGGACTTCATTCTGGTCGATTTATTGAAGTTCGGTTATTGCCTGCCCCAGCTGGTCACGGCATCGTATTCTACCGCACAGATATTCACGGGCTAGACCCGCTTATTCCTGCTCTTATCGATAATATTTCTGATGCACGTTTATGCACGCGCATTCAAAATGCTGATGGTGTCAGCATGAGTACGATTGAACATTTCATGGCAGCCTTTCACGGTCTTGGCCTTGATAATGTTCTCATCGAAGTTGATGGTCCGGAAATGCCTATTCTTGATGGTAGCGCTATTCAGATAGTTACGCTCCTCCAGCAGGCCGGTATTGTGGCGCTCGACAAGGTAAAGCCTGTTCTGGTTGTCACCAAACCTATTGAAGTTAAGCTTGAGAATGATGTTGTTCTTCAGCTTCTCCCATCAGAAACACTTGATTTAGATATCCAGATTGATTTTGCTGACCCAGCCATTGGGCGTCAGCATTATCACTATACCCATCAGCATGGCTGTTTTGAAAACGAGCTGGCAGATGCCCGCACATTTTGTATGTTAAAAGATGTTGAAACGATGCGCCATTCTGGCCTTGCACGTGGCGGCTCTCTTGATAATGCTGTTGTTGTTGATAATGGGTCTATTTTAAATCAGGGTGGCTTGCGTAGCGAGAGCGAGTTTGTAAAACATAAGGTTCTTGACTGCCTTGGTGACCTTTATTTGCTTGGCATGTCTCTTCGGGCGCGTGTCTGTGCAAATAAGCCGGGGCATGCAGCCTCAGCCGCATTATTGAAGGCATTGATGGCATCACCGTCGAGTTTCTATATTGAAAATGAAAATAACCTGCCACAGCAATCTGCGAACATGCACCTTCCTGAAGCAGCTGTTGCCCTCGCCAGCTCTTAAGCTTCCTTCTCTTTATTCGTTTTTTCGGTCATCAAAACGTCCTTGCCTCTTTTCACATTGGCAAGCAGGGGGTATTGTCCTTTTTAAGTATTTCCGTTCCGGCCAAAAACAGGCGAGTTAATCATGAGCACCCTTTTTTCATCATATGTCGGAACATGCAAAACCTTGTGCCTGATGAGCATCATACTGGTTCTGCTGAGCGCCTGTTCAAATGGCCCTGTTATTGATGAACAGGTAGAACAGCCGGTGGAGGTGCTCTATAATGAAGCCCTCGACCTTGCTCTTGCCAACCAGCCTAAAAAAGCAGCGCCAAAGTTTGAAGAAGTCGAGCGCCAGCACCCCTATTCGGTCTGGGCTGTCCGCTCCCAAATAATGGCCGGTTGGGCCTTTTATGCCGAGAATGATTATCAACGCGCTGTTGCCACACTAGATAGGTTTATTGAACTCTATCCAGCTGATCCGCTTACCGAATATGCCTACTATCTGCGTGCTCTCTGCTTTTATGAGCAGATTGTCGATGTTGAGCGTGATGCTGACATGACCCGGCGTGCAATGGCAGCGTTTGAAGAATTAGTTCGCCGCTATCCCGAAGGCAATTACAGCCGTGATGCTCAGCTAAAAGCAGACCTGACACGCTCACACCTTGCCGGCAAGGAAATGGCAGTAGCACGCTTTTATATGGAACAGGGCTATTATAGCGCTGCCCTGAAGCGCTTTGCCATTGTTGTCCGGGATTTTGATAATACCAATCAGGTGCCAGAAGCACTGTATCGGATGGTAGAAACTTATCTCTCTCTTGGGCTCACCGATGAGGCTGAACGCGTGGTTCAGGTGAGTGAATATAATTATCCAGACTCTGTATGGACAGAACGGGCGGTTGAGGTGCTTAACAATCCTGAACGCGCCGGCCCACGAGGGCTTATTGGTTCAGTCATCGACAGAGCTCTGACAATTTTTTAGTCTGCGAGGAGCAGATGCTCGTCCATCTCAGCATCACTAATATCGTCCTCATAGAGCGTCTGTTACTTGACGTTAGCGACGGCCTGACGGTTATGACCGGCGAGACCGGAGCCGGCAAATCCATTCTGCTTGACGCGCTGGGGCTGGTACTGGGAAGCCGGGCAAATTTTGGCCTTATCCGCACCGGAACAGATAAAGCGCACGTAACAGCCTCCTTTGATTTACCAGACAGCCACCCTGTCCGCACAGCACTTGATGAGGCTGGCATTGATGCAAGCGAAATGATTGTGTTGCGCCGGCAACTCAGAAGTGACGGAAAATCATCAGCTCATATTAACGACCAGCCTGTGTCGCTCACCCTGCTTCGTCAATGCGGTGATATGCTTGTTGAAATTCAAGGTCAGTTTGAAGGCCGCGGTCTTCTGGATACCGACAGTCATCTGGGTCTGATTGACCGTGCCGCGGGGCACCATGACGATATTCACGCGCTTCGTGCAGCATGGTCTGAGTTAAAACAGAGCCGTGATGCGCGTATTCAGGCAACCGAAGACCTTTCCCGGGCGCGCGAGGAAGAAGATTGGTTGCGAGATGCTGTTCAACAGCTTGACCAGCTTGGCGCAGAAGCTGATGAGGAACGCCGCCTTGAAGAAGAGCGCGGCATGCATGCTCATGCAGCGCGTATTGCCGATGCCTTACAACAAGCAGATGGGCTGCTATCAGGCGAGACAGGCGCTGGTCTTCAGACGGCGCGCGCCCTTAGCCTTCTGGAACGCCAGCTCGATGTTGCGGCAGGAACGCTGTCAGCAACCGTAGAGGCATTAGCCCGCGCAGCTGCCGAGCTTGAAGAAGCCGAAGCTCAATTGCGTGATGCAGGTCGCTCGCTTAATGGAAACCCAGAACGGCTTTCTGAAATTGAAGAACGGCTTCATAGCCTGCGCGCCCAAGCCCGAAAACATCAGGTCACTGTTACTGACCTTCCCGAGCTTCACCAGTCCTTACAGAACCGCCTTGCTGCAATGGATGACCAGTCAGGCTTTCTTGCATCATTGGCAGAAGCAGAAACAGCTGCCTATAATCATTATTGTCGCTATGCAACCAAAGTGTCAGATGCTCGTACAAAAACTGCTGCCGCGCTCGATGCTGCTGTGATGTCAGAATTGCCTCCGCTAAAGCTAGAAGCCGCCTTGTTCAAAACTGATTTGACGCGCTTGGATGAGCCGAAATGGGGCGCGCTTGGATGGGATAAATGCCGGTTTGAGGCATCTACTAACCCCGGGATGAGCACTGGCCCGATTGACAGGATTGCATCGGGCGGCGAGCTTGCCCGTTTTCTGCTGGCATTAAAAGTGGCTCTTTCTGGCAATGAGATACCAAAAACCCTTATCTTTGATGAAGTTGATTCTGGGGTTGGGGGCGCTGTTGCGGCGGCTGTTGGGGCGCGTTTATCGCGTCTTGGCGAAGATATGCAGACACTTGTTATTACCCACTCTCCGCAAGTGGCTGGCAAAGGGCATGCACATCTACGGATCGCAAAAAAGCAATCTGAGAGCGGTGTTGTCAGCTATACAGAGACGCTTATGCGTGATGCACGGGTGGAAGAAATTGCCCGGATGATTTCAGGTGATGTTGTTACATCTGAAGCGCGGGCTGCTGCGATAAACCTGCTTGGTTTTTCATCATGAATGATGCAGACCGGCTAAGGCCTGATAGCATCACTGCGCTAGAGGGCACTAAAGCGGCGCTTCTGCTAGAAGAGCTTGCCTCACTCATCAGCTATCATGATAACCGCTATCATGGTGAGGATAGCCCGGAAATTTCAGATGCTGATTATGATGCAGTTGTCGCGCTGAACAGAGACATAGAGGCAGCATTCCCTGCCCTTATAAGAGCTGATAGCCCGTCGGTGCGCGTTGGCGCTGCGCCGTCCCCTGCTTTTGGTAAAATCACCCATAGCCAGCCCATGCTATCGCTCAGCAATGCGTTTGATAAGACTGATATTGATGATTTTATTGCGCGTATTAGCCGGTTCCTTGCGCTAGAGAGTACAGAGCCCCTCGGCTTTACTGCCGAGCCAAAGATTGATGGCTTGTCTATTAGCTTGCGCTATGAGGCAGGACAGCTTGTTCAGGCAGCAACCCGCGGTGATGGCAGCGAAGGTGAGGATGTTACCGCCAATGTAATGCAGATAAAAGATATCCCGCACCGCGTGACACAAAGCGGTGCAAAACTGCCTGATGTGCTAGAAGTACGCGGCGAAATCTATATGACAAAAGCCGATTTTGCTGCCCTGAATGAGCGGCAGGCTGAAGCTGGCCTCAAGCCTTTTGCAAACCCGCGAAATGCTGCCGCCGGCTCCCTTCGCCAAAAAGATGCTTCGATTACAGCTGCCCGGCCACTACATTTTTTTGCCTATGCGTCAGGTACAATATCAACAGCTGTTAGCGATACACATCACGGCTTCCTTGACTATTTATCTGAGTGCGGCTTTGTTGTGAATACCCTCACAAGGCTGTGCCATAATGCAGAAGAGCTTGTTGCAAGCTGGCGAGATATCAACACCGCCCGCCCGCACCTTGATTATGATATTGACGGTGTGGTCTACAAAGTTAACCGGCATGACTGGCAGCAACGGCTGGGTCAGGTAAGCCGCGCACCACGCTGGGCTATTGCGCATAAGTTTGCTGCTGAACAGGCCGAGACAACACTTCTTGATATTGACATACAGGTGGGACGCACTGGCGCCTTAACCCCTGTCGCCCGGCTTGCGCCAGTGCTCGTCGGCGGCGTGACTGTATCAAACGCAACATTGCATAATGAAGATGAAGTGCGGCGCAAAAATATCCGTATTGGTGATAGGGTTATTCTGCAGCGTGCGGGGGATGTTATCCCCCAGATTGTACGGGTCGTTGAGGCAAGCCGCGATGGCAGCGAGCGCGAATTCCTCTTTCCCGATAAATGTCCAGTCTGTCATCACCCTGCCATTCGCCCTGACGGAGAGGCTATTCGGCGTTGTACGGGCGGCTTTACCTGTGAGGCGCAACGTCTTGAGAGGTTCAAGCATTTTGTAAGCCGTAATGCGATGGATATTGACGGGCTTGGCGAGCGCCAGATTGAGCTTTTTGTTGAGAAGGATTGGGTGAGAACGGTTGCTGATATTTTCCGCCTCACAGCTCGAGAAGACGATATTGCCAGCCTTGATCGTATGGGTCAGAAATCAGCAGAAAACCTTGTTAATGCGATTAATGCTGCCAGAAAAAATGAGCTTTCCCGAGTTATCTTTGGCTTAGGCATCCGGCAAATCGGACAGGCAACAGCACGCCTGCTTGCACAGCATTACCTGTCTCTGGACGGGCTTATGAATGCCTGTCGTCAGGCACAGGACAACACAGCCTCTGCTTATAGTGACCTTGTTGGCATTGACCAGATAGGGGCATCTGTTGCTGACGATCTTATCCTGTTTTTTGCTGATGATAGTCACAGAAACATGGTGCTGGATTTGCTTGGTGAAATTCAACCCCCACCGCCTGAACAACCTGAAGACTCGGTCATTTCTGGCAAGATAATTGTCTTCACAGGAACATTAACCAGTCTTTCGCGCACTGAAGCAAAAGCACAAGCAGAGCGTCTTGGCGCCCGCGTATCGGGATCTATATCCGCCAAAACTGATTATCTGGTTGCCGGGGCAGATGCCGGCTCCAAAGCCCGAAAGGCAGCAGAGCTTGGCGTGACGATACTGACAGAAGAAAACTGGCGTACTCTCATTAACAGCTAGTCGCTTCTTTTAATGAAGCGGCGCGCATTTTTCAGCAAGGAACGCTTCTAAATGAGGCGGGAGGTGCGGTGATAATGTGCTGTGAACTGTCGCATGATAGTGATTCAGCCATGATAATTGGGCAGATGTTAATCCATCCCTATCAATCAGTGCGAGATCAAACGGAAAAAGCGTAAGTGTCTCAAAGGCAAGCCATCCCGGCGCCGTAGCAACCGTCAGGACAAGATTTTCATGCCGTATGCCAAAAGCATCTTTTTTATAGGTACCAGGCTCATTTGACAGAAGATAGCCGGCATAAATGGCATCATGTCGACGCGGTGCAATCGATGCAGGTCCTTCATGAACTGATAGAATATGGCCCACACCATGTCCGGTGCCATGACCATAATCAAGCCCTTCTGCCCATAATGGAGCCCGGCATATGGCATCTAGCTGGGCACCTGTCGTCCCCTCAGGGAACTGCGTCATGGCAAGGTTTGCATGCGCTGCAAAAACAGCTGTTGAGCAACGACGCGTTTCATTATCAATCGTGCCGACAGCAAAACAACGGGTGATATCTGTTGTTCCCATTTGGTAATGGCCACCTGAATCAAGCAACAAAACCCCAGGGCCTTTAAGGGCTGCATCAGAGGCCTTAACAGCACGATAATGTACGATTGCACCATGCGCGCCAAATCCAGCAATAGCCGGAAAGCTATCACAGATAAAATGCTCATCTTCACTGCGAAAAGCGGCAAGCTGTTCTGCAATCTGATGTTCGTGAAAGGCAGGTTTATCCTGCTGTTCAAACCAGTGCCAGAAACGTACTAACGCACAGCCATCACGAATATGAGCCTCTTTGAAGCCAGCTATTTCAGCTGGGTTTTTTACTGCTTTTAGTGTCTGAATATGATCAGGCACCAGCCGGACATCATGGTCTGCTGTCTTAAGAGCTGTGAACAAAGCCATCGGAAGGCGCGCGGCATCACAAAGCGTTATACTGCCAGAGGCTTCCTTGAGAACCCTGTCCAATTCTGAAAAGCTAATCGCTGGAATATCCTCACAAACAGCCTCACCTGTTTCGGTAATAAGCTGAATATCGCCTGTTTTTCTGACCAATGCAAAGGACAGAAAATAGGGTGTACAGGCAAGGTCGCGTGCGCGTAAATTTAACAGCCAATTGACACTATCAGGCGCTGTTAGCAAAAGATAATCTGCGCCCTGCCCTGCAAGATAGGAGGCAAGCTCTTCGCATTTATCTGCCGAAGAGCGTCCACTTACCGCATCATCAAGGAAGAAGGGCGCGGCAGCTGGATAGTCTGGCCGGTCATCCCATACTGCATCTATGGGGTGGGTATCATGCATTGTTAGCACGATATCCGTGTCCTGAAAAACAGCCTCAAGCTTGTCAAATCCTGACTTTGTTAGGGTCCAGCCATACGCCCCTATCCTGAGCGGTGTATCCTGCGCATCAGCTGCAGATTTAATCCAGTCATGGGCCGGGGAAGAGATCATATCATGCGCGTCAAAATACCGGCTATCGAGTTCACGCTCCATCTGGACATGATAACGGCTATCGGAAAAAACAGCTGCTGTATCGGCTAGAATAACAGCCACGCCAGCAGACCCTGTAAAGCCTGTTAGCCAGGCAAGCCGCTCATCAGCCGCACGCACTTCCTCGCCTTGATACATATCAGCCCGATTGATAATAAACCCATCTAGGCCTGCCGTACTAAGGGCGGTGCGAAATTTTGCTAGCCTATCCTTATGGCTCATCATACATCAGTCCTTTTTAACGATCTGATAGCCGATTTCCGGCGCAGAACAAGTGTTGCCCACTCATCATGATAAACAGTATCACACACAATAAGACCGCGGGCTTCGTAAGCCTGCATCACAAATCGCTGTTGCCGCACAAGCAGGCCAGACAGGATAAGATACCCATCCTGTGCGAGAAGGTCGATAAGGTGGGGGGCGAGTTTGCGAAGCGGCGCTGCCAGAATATTGGCAAAAACAAGCTGATAGGGCGCTGCCAATCGAAGCGGGCGCGCAGCACAACCATGCGAGAGATGAACCTGTAATGACGCCGGTGATATTTGATTCTGGCGGCCATTTTCGCGCGCGGTCACAACAGAAGGCAAATGATTATCTGCTGCCATGATTTTTGCTGTGGGAAAACACCGATGTGCCGCCATAGCTAAAATGGCACTGCCACATCCCATATCAAGTATCCGGCCTTTTTGGAGCATTGCGTGAACAGGTGCAACTTTTGCTAATGACTGAAGGGCCAGAAGACATCCCTCTGTGGTGGGATGGGTGCCTGAGCCAAAGGCCTGTGCTGCATCAACCTTTAGCTGATATTTTGCGCGTGGCCGCGGCGCCTCAATATGGCTGCCATAAATCCAGAAACGTCCAATGGTGAGTGGCGGGAAATTCCGCCTATTTTCAGCCAACCAGTCGCGGGAGGCATGATGGATGACCTGCCAGTCAACCTCATATTCTGACATTTTTCCAGCTGTGATAATTTGCTCTATCAGGGCATTTTCTGGCGGCAGGTCAAACCATGCATCAAGGCAATTACGGCCATCATCAGTGCGGCTGAGAGCAAGTGCTGTTGCGCCTGCCCGCTCTTCAAGACCTGTTTCAAATGCGATAACTGGACCAGTTGTTATCACCCGTACACTCCAGACCTCAGCAATTAATTCATCATTCTGTTGTGTCATCTAAACCTCACTTGCCCGTTTAATAAAACTGGCAACAACCTTTTTCACGCCTGCCTTGTCAAACATAATTTCTAACTTGTCAGCATCAGTGGAAACAACACTTCCCATGCCAAATTTTTGATGGAACACACGTTCATCCTTCTGAAAATCTGTTTTCTTTCCCGTTCCCTGAAGCCAGCCATCCTTATCTCGTTGTGGGGCTGAGGGGCTGCCTAGACTGCGCGATGCCATCCGTTGCCAGCCAGGGCCATATCCCGGCTTTCCAATGCGCGTTGTTGCAGAGCCTGACATTGCTGGCTCTGCTCTGCCAATCGCGCCGCCCATTCCAATGCCTTGCGTGAAATCCTCTTTGATATGATCTTTGGGAAGCTCGGAGACAAAGCGCGAGGGAATAGAAGATTGCCAGAGCCCATGCACCCGTCTGTTTGCTGCAAAGCTGATATGAACATTCCGGCGCGCCCGGGTAAGACCAACATAAGCAAGCCGCCGCTCTTCTTCCAACCCCGCCCCGCCTGTTTCATCTAGCGTGCGTTGGCTCGGGAAAATACCTTCCTCCCAGCCCGGCAGAAATACTGTTTCATATTCCAGCCCCTTTGCTGCATGCAAGGTCATTAACGTGACCTCACCTTCGGGGTTGGGCGTCGCATTATCCATCACAAGCGAGATATGTTCTAAAAACCCGCCAAGCGTATCAAAGTCTTCTAAGGCTGTGATAAGTTCTTTAAGGTTTTCAAGCCGGCCCGGCGCATCTGGCGCTTTATCCTTTTGCCACATCCCTGTATAGCCGGATTCATCCAAGATCATTCGGGCAAGATCAGCAGGCGGCATCTGGTCACGCTGCTGATACCATCCGGCAATTGAGCTACAGAACTGCTTTAGGGCGCGCCGTGCCTGTGGTTTCAACTCATCACTATCGGCCAGCACGCCTGCCGCGCCAAGCAAGGGCTGTTCAGTTGACCGCGCATAAGCATATATAGTCTGCAGGCTTGCTGCCCCCAATCCCCGCTTTGGTGTATTGATAATACGCTCGCAGGCAAGGTCGTCAGCAGGCTGATTAACAATCCTTAAATAGGCCATCGCATCACGGATTTCTGCGCGTTCATAAAACCGAGTCCCGACAACACGGTATGGCAGGCCAATTGCCAGAAATCGTTCTTCAAACTCACGCGTTTGAAAGCCAGCGCGCACCAGAACAGCAATTTCATTCAAGGAATGACCAGCATTCATCAGCCCCTCAACAGACGAGGACAGATTACGGGCTTCATCATACCCATCCCAATAGCCGGAAATATTCACCTTTGCGCCATCAGCGTCAGCTGTAAATAATGTTTTTCCCAACCTATTTTCATTTTGGGCAATAAGCGATGAGGCGGCAGCCAGTATATGACCTGTCGAGCGATAATTTTGCTCCAGCCGAACTGTTACAGCTTTTGGATAATCTTTCTCAAATTTCAGGATATTACCAACCTCAGCCCCGCGCCAGCCATAGATAGACTGATCATCATCACCAACGCAGCATAAATTATTATGTTTTTGTGCAAGCAATCTAAGCCATAAATATTGTGCGACATTCGTATCCTGATATTCATCAACCATAATATGTGTTAGCCGGTTCTGATATGACTCCAGAACATCCTGATGGGTTGTGAAAATCGTCAGCATATGGAGGAGTAAATCGCCAAAATCAGCTGCATTTAACGTCTTCAGCCGTTGCTGATAAAGCTTATACAGAGAGGCAGCGCGCCCATCAGCGATATCGCCAGCATCTGCAATGCCAATTTTATCAGGTCCGAGCCCCCTGTCTTTCCAGCTCCCAAACTGCGCCATCAGCGCCCGCGGTGGCCAGCGTTTAATATCTAGCCCTTCTGCGTCCATCAATTGCTTTATCAGCCTTATCTGATCATCAGTATCCAGAATGGTAAAATCAGATTTAAGGCCAACCAGTTCTGCATGTTTACGCAGCATTCGCGCAGCAAGCGAATGGAATGTGCCGAGCATAACCTGCTCTGACATTGGACCAACAAGGTCTGCAATACGCTGTTTCATCTCACGCGCAGCTTTATTGGTAAAGGTAACAGCAAGAATATTCCAAGGCATGGCTGTTCGGGATGCAACAAGCTGGGCTAGACGTGATGTTAGCACCCGCGTTTTGCCCGTTCCAGCACCGGACAACACAAGCAGTGGACCAGAAAGCGTTGTGACCGCCTGTTCTTGCGGCGCGTTTAACCCCGTCAGCCAGACAGGTTTGGGAGCTGTCTGCTGAGGGTTATCATCATAAGTATCTGGCGGGGCGTTATCCATTCTCACTACGTCACAATCAGTTTAGGTAAAAATCTTGGGCACTCTCTGAGGAAAAAGCTGTTGTCTGTTCTAGCATGATTCTTCTCGAAAACGCCATCACTAGAAAGGTAAGTTAGTCACAATAAGCTAAGAAATACCCCTCAATTTTTCGGGAGTGAGCATTTCTGATCATTGCATGTATTGCAACAAATCGGTATATTATGGCTCGATATGATTCTCGTTCAAAACGGTTATGAAACGAGTCACATAGCTTTATCTTTATCTTGGTTAACCAGTGGCGGTCTATTAAATGTTAGGTTTTGATATATCTCTGCATAAATTATATGCTATGCCGCTGATTTTGCTTATTAGCCTTAGCGGCTGCTCCAGCATTCCAGCAGACCAACAATCAGATAGTCGGGATCCGTACGAAAACACGAACAGGTCAGTCTTTGCCTTTAATCTTCTAACAGATGATTATGTTCTTGAGCCTGTTGCAAAAACGTACAAAGACACTGTTCCCCTGCCAGCGCAAACAGCCCTATCCAACCATGTTGAATGGGTAGGTCTGCCGAGCACTGTGTTAAATTCATCGTTTCAGGGCAAGCTTGAAAACGCAACCCTCGCTAGCTTGCGCTTTTTAGTGAATGGCCTGACATTCGGCCTTGTTGATTTGATGGAAAATGAGGACGAGCCAGAACCAAAAGATTTTGGGCAGACACTGGCATTTACCGGTGTTCCTGAAGGCTCCTACCTTATGGTTCCTTTGCTTGGGAGTCATACAACGCGGTCATTGGCCGGGCGTGGTTTTGACTTCATGTTTAATCCGATTTCACTTGTTGGTGGTAGCTCAGCCCCTGCCGTCCGGAGAGCAGAAACACCCATTGCTGCGATTACGTTCAGAAGCAATAGTTTTAATGTGATCAATCAGATAAAATATAATAGTATAGACCCCTATGCGCGGACCCGGTCAGCATATTATCAGAGGCGCACCGGTCAACTTGCCGATATTCTGCCTGAAAAGGCAGATATAGATGATGGCTTCGGCGCCTTTTTCGAATAAATATCTGTGTCATGAAGGAAATAATTATGGTTCAGTTATGCTGCCTGTTTCGCGCAACAATTGCATTTTTCGCTGTTTTTATATTAGCAGCATCTATTACAGTGAACCCTGCTCAGGCGCGCGCTGATAGCCGTGTTTTAAAGGCTGACGCCTTTATATTATCTCTGATTAACGATATCCGCATTACTGTGGAAGCTACTACCGAGACAAATGATGAGCGAAAAGCCGCTATTAATGCTGTCGTGGATACCTATTTTGATGTTGATGGTATCACACGTTTTTCAGCAGGCAGATATTGGCGCGCAGCATCTGATGAGCAGCGCGTCCATTATGCCAAACAATTTCGAAACGTTCTTGTTAACACAGCTAGCCGGCAGTTTGACCAGATCAAGGGTCTAACATTCATTCCAACTATATCAAAAGTGAGGGGTGATAAGTTAATTCTGGTTGGCGGCATCATCCAAGATGGCACTGGCGCCCTTCCAGATGTGGAAATATTCTGGCGGGTGAGCGCAATAGCAGGTCAGCCAATGCGCGTGATCGATGTTCAGATAGAAAATATCTCAATGCTGAAAACACAACGTGATGAAAATGAAGCAATCATCCGGCGCGGTGGTGGCTCATTTGATGCCTTACTGCAGTCACTTGATGAACGGCTTGCCGCAATGGCAAAACAATAAGCCATTTATATCGGTGCAGGACAACATAAAAGGGGCCTATTACAAGGCCCCTTTTTTGATGCGTAGTAAGCAAGCAGTTATCGTCTTTGCAAGGCTTATGAGCCTAGTAGGTCTTAACGGCTAATCGGCTTATATTTGATGCGCTTTGGCTGTGCTGCATCCACACCAAGCCGGCGTTTTTTATCCTCTTCATAAGCCTGATAATTACCCTCAAACCATTCAACATGGCTGTCACCTTCAAAGGCAAGAATATGGGTTGCAATCCGGTCAAGGAACCAGCGATCGTGACTAACAACAACCGCACATCCAGCAAATTCCAACAACGCTTCTTCAAGTGCACGCAAGGTATCAACATCAAGATCGTTGGTCGGTTCATCCAGCAACAAAACATTGGCGCCGCTCTTCAGCATACGCGCTAAATGCACCCGGTTGCGTTCACCACCAGAAAGCTGGCCAACGCGCTTTTGCTGGTCACTTCCTTTAAAATTAAACAGGCTGACATAAGCACGCGATGGAATAGTCCGGTTGCCAAGCTGCAATTCATCAAGATTATCGGAGATGACTTCCCATACTGTTTTGCCATCATCAAGGCTATCACGGGACTGATCCACATAGCCAAGCTTGACTGTCTCACCCAGGCGCAAATCACCCTTATCAGGGTTTTCCTGATCTGTAATCATCTTGAAGAGTGTTGTTTTACCAGCGCCGTTTGGCCCGATAATACCAACGATTCCGCCCGGTGGCAGGCGGAAGGTCAGATCATCAATCAGCAATCTGTCGCCAAAGGCTTTTTCCAGATTGCTCGCCTCAATAACGACATCGCCAAGACGCGGTCCTGCAGGAATTGAAATTTTTGTTGTTTCGCTCCGATTTTCTTTATCCTGCTCCAGCAACTGCTCATAGGCAGACAAACGCGCTTTTGACTTTGACTGACGCGCTTTGGGTGCAGAGCGGACCCATTCAAGTTCGCGTGATAGTGATTTCACACGGGCATCTTCAGCGCGGCCTTCCTGCTCCAGGCGCTTATGCTTTTGTTCAAGCCAGCCTGAATAATTACCTTCATAGGGAATACCCTGCCCGCGATCCAGCTCAAGAATCCATCCAGCAACTTCATCAAGGAAATAACGGTCATGCGTAATGGTAACAACCGTACCCGGAAAATCGTGCAAGAACCGCTGCAGCCATGCGACTGACTCTGCATCCAGATGGTTTGTTGGCTCATCGAGCAACAGCATATCTGGCGCACTCAATAACAAACGACACAAGGCAACGCGGCGCTTCTCACCACCGGAAAGCTTATGGACATCTGCATCACCTGCTGGAACACGTAATGCATCCATCGCAATCTCTGCCTTGCGTTCTAAGTCCCAGCCATCAATAGCGTCGATTTTTTCCTGCAAATCGCCCTGTTCTGCGATGAGGTCATTCATTTCATCATCTGTCAGCTCTTCAGCAAAACGGCCAGATACCTCATTAAACCGGTCAACCAGCTGTTTTGCCTCACCCATGCCTGACAGAATATTTTCTGTAACATTCGCGCTTTCATCAAGCTCAGGCTCCTGCGCTAGATAGCCAATTTTGATGCCATCTGCGGGCCATGCCTCGCCGCTAAAATCAGTTTCAATTCCGGCCATGATTTTAAGCAATGTTGATTTACCAGCACCATTTAGGCCCAGAACGCCAATTTTTGCCCCCGGCAGAAACGACAAGCTGACATCGCGTAATACTTCTTTACCACCTGGCCACACTTTGCCAAGACGTTGCATGGTATAAACATATTGAGTACTAGCCATAATTCGAAAAAACTCCTGCTACCGATAGGACGAATAATATGAGCGCCAGAGAAAAGCAAAAAAATTCCCCGCTCAGCTTGACCTAAATAGCCTATTGCCGCCAATTTTGCTATGGTGTTTTCACTGATGGGCGCGAGCTGCTTCGGATAGATGGACGAAAAGACGTTTTACAAGGAGCACACCGTTATGGGGGACCTACTTCTTCGGATAAAATTGCTGCATTTGCCGCTATGGGTCATCATTTTTGACTGTCTTTTAGCTACCCAGATGTGGGCTCTTATCCTGCTTTTCTGCATCAATGCCTTTACAGATACAGCCCGCGGCAGCTATCTGCGCAATCTAACCTCACCATTATTTTGGGTCGGCCGGTTTATCACGCCGCGGTTTTTATCTGAACGGGCAAAGCCACTCTACCTTGCACTGCTTGTGCTCCTGATACGCTTTTATCTTCTGCCCTTTATCTTTGGATATCGCGTCTCTGAGGTCACAGCGTTGCCGTTTGAAGCGCTGGTTACGAGTGCCATCACAGAAATCACCTATAGTATAGAGTTGCTATTTTCCGCAGAGGGCTAACGTTACTGTACGGTAATTGTTGCCGTAGTCGTTGCAGTCTCATCCAAACGGCGAAGCGATTGCTGCCCCTCATTATCTTCAATAAGAAGCCATAAGCCGTCTTGATCAGACGAAAGAGCCCTAATTTTAGCGCCAGCAGGTAATTGCAAAACAGCATCACCAACAGGCGCAAGCGTTTCAGCTTTTCGTTTCAGCCCAATAACAAGGGCGATAACACCCGCCGCTATCAGCACTGTCATGACCAAAATACTAAGCTTTAGCATTGCAAGGGTTCTGGCAGACATAAAAGGCTGCTCTTCTGAACCGATTGTGGCTGTTGTTTCAGAGCTATCTTGTGTAATGTTCTCAGCCATGAGCGACCTTATCACCTTTTCATTTGACGCCAGCCCCGAAGAAGCAGGAACCCGCATCGATAGATGGCTAGCGGTAACCGCTAATGATCCCGGCTTGTCTCGTTCACGAATCAAAGCCCTGATTATCGAGGGCCAGCTTACCTGCGATGGGCGCACATTATCTGATCCCTCCGCGACGGTCAAACCTGGCGCATCCTATCAGCTAATTGTACCCAAGGCGATTGATGCAACCCCGCAGCCTGAAAATATCCCGCTCGATATCATGTATGAAGATGATGATATTATTGTCCTAAATAAGGCAGCCGGCATGGTCGTCCACCCAGCGCCCGGCGCTCTGTCAGGGACGCTTGTCAACGCACTGCTGTTCCATTGCAAAGGCTCTTTGACAGGGATTGGCGGAGTTGCGCGCCCCGGCATTGTTCACCGCCTTGATAAGGATACATCCGGCGTCATGGTATCAGCCAAAACAGATAGGGCGCATATCAGGCTAACCGAGATGTTTGCCGCCCATGATCTTGAGCGGCGTTACCGTGCCTTTATCTGGGGCATGCCTGCAGAACGTGCTGGCATCATTGAACAGCCGCTTGGCAGGCACAAAACAGATAGAAAAAGGCAGGCTGTGATACCGTCAGGCAAACATGCTATCACCTATTATAAAACATTATCAGACCTACCACCGTTTGGCTGTTTCATTGAATGTCAGCTTGAAACCGGTCGCACACATCAGATCCGGGTTCATATGTCACATCTCGGCCATGGTATTATTGGCGACCAAATATATGGTAAGGCCTTACGGGCGGGCCAGATGCCAGACACGGTAAGCCGTGAGGCATTATCTGTGCTAAAAGCCTTTCCCCGGCAGGCGCTTCATGCTGCCTCGCTCGGCTTTGCGCATCCTGTCACAGGAGAGCCCCTATTCTTTGAAACTGAATTACCAGATGATATGGCAGGTCTTCACAGCCATATCCTGAATGCGATTAAGCTGCGCTCTAAGGTTTAGCGCTGGGTAGATCGCCCTCATTCTGCCACTCTTTACATTCATGACTAGTCTTCCCATATAAAGAGTAACAATATTTGATTTATGATGGATGATTATGAGCAAAACAGCCCTTATCCCTTCGCTAACACCAGAAGGTAGCCTCAGTCGCTACATGGAACAGATTAGACAGTTTCCTATGCTGGAACCTGATGAAGAATATATGCTAGCGCATGCCTTTGCTGAGCGCGGCGATGTTGCGTCTGCCCATAAGCTTGTTACAAGCCATCTTCGGCTCGTTGCGAAAATTGCCATGGGGTATCGTGGCTATGGTCTACCGATTGCAGATCTCATTTCTGAGGGTAATCTCGGGATGATGCATGCTGTTAAGAAGTTTGATCCGGAGCGTGGCTTCAGGCTGGCAACCTACGCGATGTGGTGGATTAAAGCCTCTATGCAGGAATATATTCTGCGGAGCTGGTCACTGGTAAAAATCGGCACCACAGCCTCCCAGAAAAAGCTGTTTTTTAATCTGCGTCGTCTGAAAGGGAAAATTGGGGCGATTGATAGCGGTGACCTTCACCCTGATCAGGTTACCCATATTGCTGATGAATTAAATGTTCCTGAGACAGATGTTATCTCAATGAATCAGAGAATGGCTGGCGGTGACCGCTCGCTTAACGTGACGGTTGGCGGCGCGGATAGTGATGGTTCTAGCGAATGGCAGGACTGGCTCGAAGATGATGCTGATGATCAGGAAACATTATTTGCTGAACGCGAAGAATTTTCAGCGCGGCAAAAGCTAATGCTAGAGGCAATGAGCATCCTGAATGAGCGTGAGGTGAGAATCATCGAGGCTCGCCGCTTATCAGAGCCACCGCTCACACTAGAACAGCTTGCCGATGAGTTTAGTGTCAGCCGTGAGCGCATCAGGCAAATTGAAGGCAGAGCCTTTGAAAAACTTTCAGAGGCTGTGCGAAGCAAAGCAAGCGAACTAAAATTACTGCCAGAAGCTTAAGCGCGCATCTGTTAGCCAGCAAACGGGTCATGCACCAGAATGGTATCATCGCGTTCAGGACTGGTTGACAGAATAGAGACTGGCAGGCCTGTCAGTTCTTCAACACGGCGAATATATTTTACCGCATTTGCTGGCAATTCTGCCCATGACCGCGCGCCATAGGTTGTCTCAGACCAGCCCGGCATTTCTTCATAAATCGGCGTACAGGCCGCTTGATCGCTCTCATTTGATGGGAAGTAATCAAGCATCTTGCCATTACACTCATAGCCAGTGCATATCTTCAGCACTTCAAACCCATCAAGAACATCCAGCTTGGTGAGCGCCATACCCGTAATACCAGCGGTCTGACCTGCTTGGCGCACCATCACGGCATCAAACCATCCACACCGGCGCTTTCGGCCCGTAACAGTCCCAAACTCTCGGCCTCTCTCGCCCATACGTGCCCCATCATCACCGAAATCTTCGGTTGGGAACGGGCCAGAACCAACGCGTGTTGTATAGGCTTTGGTAATGCCAAGCACAAATGAGACACTACCCGGCCCTGTACCAGAACCTGTGGCTGCCTGTCCGGCAACAGTATTGGAGGAGGTAACAAACGGATATGTGCCATGGTCAATATCCAGCATCACGCCTTGTGCACCTTCAAACAGAATACGTTTACTATTGGCACGGGCATCAGCAAGCACCTGCCAGCTCCGGCCGGCATAGGCAAGGATTTCATCAGCCATTTCCAGCAGCTCTGCAGCGCTATCCGCTGCTGAAAGTTCAGGCTCACCTGCCGCCTTTAGCCAGATGTTATGATGGGCTGTTAAAGCCTCAAGGCGCGTATGAAGTAATGCTGTGTCGCGCAAATCCGACAAGCGCAGACCGCGGCGCGCAATCTTATCTTCATAAGCTGGGCCAATACCGCGCCCGGTCGTACCAATTTTGCCAGCACCCCGCATAGCTTCGCGCGCAATATCAACTTTTTGGTGGATCGGCAAAATAAGCGAGACACTATCGGAGACGATCAGATTATCTGGCGTAATTTCAACGCCTTGTTCGCGCAAAATCTTCATCTCAGACAGCAGGGCTGACGGGTCAACAACAACCCCATTGCCAATGATCGACAGCTTGCCGGGACGCACTATACCAGACGGAAGCAGCGACAGCTTATATTCTACGCCGCCAATGACGAGCGTGTGACCTGCGTTATGACCGCCTTGAAACCGCACAACCAAATCTGCGCGCTCAGATAGCCAATCAACAATTTTACCTTTGCCTTCATCTCCCCACTGGGAGCCGATTACTGCAACATTTGACATTCTTTTTTATGTCCTTTTTTACACCAGACTATCGTCTTTTTAAAATCTACATACCTTCGCAAAAAGGCTTATTAAAGTTCTTCTGGCGCACTATCGCGGTGACGCAAGATGAACTGGCACCCAAGAGAGAGCGCTTCTTGGTCAGCATTTACCCCAACACTCCCAAACACGACTTGCCGGCCTCTATCCGCAAAGCTCAGCCCGGATGCCAAGCCTGCCTCTGCTGAGATATAAAGCCGTGGAAGCTCGTCTGGCGCATTCAAAGCGCGCAAAATCCTATCCATATAAAGTGAGATACCAACAGCTGGCTCGCCATATCCGGTAACATATGCGCCGCCGCGGGCAACAGCCCCGCGCAGACCTTGTCCAAATATCGAGAAGCTAATCGAAGTATGATAATCAAACCCCTGACTATCTAGTGGGTCAAGTGTGAGCGCGACATCCGGCATTAAGCCTGAAAGCATCTCCACAACATTTAATAAAACCGATAGATAATCAGCTGCAGGCTGGGGCAAGTTTGCACCAACCGCTGCTAGTGCTTCTGCAGTTCCGCCTGATTGCGTGCATAAAGCCGCAAGGTGGGCTGATGCCACACTATCATGAGCGCTAAGTGCCGTAATATCACGGTTCCGCACAGCCTCGCCCAGCGTTGCGCGGGCGTCATCATCAACACCGTCTAGGAGCAGGCCAACAAGGCGCGGCACACCCAAATCAACAGTCAATCCAGAAATGCCGGCACGGGTGAGAGCACGCACACCAAGCAGAATCATTTCTGCAGCAGCCTGTTCATCATCACGGCCAATAATTTCAGCCCCAGCTTGCACAAGCTGGCGTTCTGGATTCAGCACGTCAGGCACAACCCGCATCACTTCACCAGAATAAGCAAGACGCAAAGGGCGCGGCATATGCGCAAGGCGGGTGCCTGAAATGCGGGCAACCTGGGCTGTCATATCAGCCCGCAACGCCATCATCTGATGCGAGACCGGGTCAAGTAGCCGGAAACTTGATTTTGAAAGGCTGGCGCCCGGCCCTTCACCAAGGAGTGTTTCTTCGAATTCAACCAGCGGCGGTTTGACCTGCACATAACCAAAATCAGCAAAACATGCCATCACATCTCGGGTGGATTTCATGTCCTGAGCGGCTTGAGGATGCAGCAAATCTGACAGGCCTGCTGGCAATAAACCCTGTTGTGGGGAGCCCCCTGATACTGGGGCGCTATCATCTACTGTCATGGCGCGGCGCTCACTCTTGTTTCGCCTGCTGAACGACGTGCCAGCAGGTCACAAAAACCTGATTGTTCTAGCCTGTTTCAGCCAGCGGGGCAAGCAGAGGGACACACCTCTGTTACCACTACCCCGCTATTATTGTTTTTTGCTAAAAAAAACGCCTAACTATCAAAGCGCAAATAGTCTGCCCGCACGATTTGCGGGAGTGCCCGTATCGCCTGAAGGGTGTCTGCTTCAACATTTCCATCAACTTCAATTAGCGCAATCGCTTCACCGCCTGCTTCTTTTCGGCCAAGATGGAAGGTTGCAATATTCAGCCCCAATCCGCCTAAAACACCGCCAAGAGCCCCGATAAAGCCCGGCTTATCAAAATTGCGCAGATACATCATATCTTCAGGGAACCCTGCCTCAACCGAAATACCCTGTACTTCGACAATACGGGGTCTATCGCCACCAAACAGAGTACCGGCAATCGTCCGCTCGCCGCCTTTGAAGGCAACCGTCAGACGAAGCAATGTTTCATAATCACATCTGCGGTCATGGCGCACTGTAGCAACAGCAAGGCCATTGGCAGAGGCAACCGCTGTTGCATTCACCATATTAACCGAATCCATCTTGGCGCCGAGCAATCCTGCCAGAGTAGCTGCCAGAACAGGGCCTTCATTCAAAGCAGCCGCACGCCCGTCAAATTCGAGCCGCACAGAACTGAGGCCATCGGCATCAATTTGCCCCAGAAACTGGCCAAGACGCTGCCCTAATTTCATATATGGCCGCAAGACAGGCGCTTCTTCGGCTGTCACACTTGCCATATTCAGCGCGTTCGTCACAGCACCTGTATTCAGATAATCTGCCATTTGCTCTGCGACCTGCAAGGCAACTTTTTCCTGTGCTTCTCTGGTGCTCGCGCCTAGATGCGGCGTTGCAATAAAGTTCGGGGCACCAAATAAAGGGTTATCTGTTGCTGGCTCTTCAGCAAAAACATCCAAGGCTGCGCCGGCAACATGACCAGATGTAAGAGCCGCGAATAAGGCAAGTTCATCCACGAGGCCGCCCCGTGCACAATTAACGATGCGAACACCTTTTTTGGTTTTATTCAGCGCATCTGCTGAAATGATATTACGTGTTGCGTCTGTCAGAGGGGTATGAAGCGTAATGAAATCAGCTTCAGCCAATAGCTCATCAAGCTCTTTTTTCTCAATGCCCAATTCTTTTGCACGCTCGTCTGTAAGGAACGGGTCATACCCCATCACCTTCATCTTCAGCCCCTGCGCACGGTCCGCAACAATCGCACCAATATTACCACAGCCAACAATACCTAACTTTTTACCGGTAATTTCAGTTCCCATAAATTTTGACTTCTCCCACTTGCCCGCAAGCGTGGAGGTCGTGGCTTGGGGAATCTGTCGTGAGACAGCCAAAAGCATCGCAATCGCATGTTCAGCGGTTGTTATAGCATTACCAAAGGGCGTGTTCATTACCACAACGCCTGCCGCTGTTGCCGCTTTCTGGTCAACATTATCAACCCCGATACCCGCACGGCCAACCACTTTCAGCTTGGGTGCATGGCTCAGAAGCTCTTCGGTTACTTTGGTCGCTGAGCGAATAGCCAAACCATCATAATCACCGATGATAGCGGCAAGTTCTTCGGGGGTCAGGCCGGTTTTTACATCGACCTCTATCCCTGCGTTTCTAAAAATATCGGCAGCTTCAGGCGCCAATTTATCACTGATAAGGACTTTACTCATCTTGTCATTCTCTCTTGCTAAATAAGGAAATTAGGAACGTGCTGTCTGATAGGCCCAGTCAATCCACGGCATCAGTGCGCGCATATCATCAGCCTCTACTGTTGGACCGCCCCACAGGCGCAGTCCCGGAGGAGCTGTTCTATACGCGCCAATATCATAGGCGGCGCCTTCTGCTGCCAGCAGGCCAACCATCTTCTTGGCAAAGGCGGCTTGCTCGTCTGGCGACTGCGCGATAATTTCTGGCGCTGATAATCGCAGACAAATAGATGTTGAGGATAGATTGGCGTCATCTGCACACAGAAAATCAATCCAATCATGAGTTGCAACAAAGTCACGCACAACAGCTAGATTGTCTTCTGAACGTTTAATCAGACCATCAAGTCCGCCACAGCTATCTGCCCAGTCCAGAGCCGAAAGCAAATCTTCAACACACAGCATGGATGGCGTGTTGATTGTATCACCGCGGAAAATGCCCTCAATAAGCTTGCCTTTTTTGGTAAGCTGGAAAATTTTTGGCATTGGCCAAGGCGGGGTATAGCTTTCAAGCCGCTCAACAGCCCGCGGCGATAGAATAATCACGCCATGTGCCGCCTCACCGCCCAGTGATTTCTGCCAGCTAAATGTTGTAATATCCAGCTTGCTGAAATCCATCTCCATCGCAAAACAGGCAGAGGTCGCATCAGCAATCGTCAGGCCCGTCCGGTCATCAGAAATCCAGTCCGTATTCGGCACCTTCACACCAGAGGTCGTCCCATTAAAGGTGAATAGAATATCCCTGTCCTGATCAATGGCTGATAAATCCGGCAGAGCGCCGAAATCTGCTTCCATTAATCGGCAGTCATCTAGTTTCAGCTGATTAACAGCATCACTCACCCAAGTTTTACCAAATGATTCCCATGCCAAAACATCAACACCGCGGGCACCAAGGACAGACCACATGGCCATTTCCACTGCGCCCGTATCAGACGCAGGGACAATCCCGAGACGATAGCCTTCCGGTAGGCGAAGCAAAGATGCCATCCGGTCGATTGCTGAAGTAAGTTTGGCTTTGGGGTCTTTGGCGCGATGCGAGCGACCGAGCGCTGCGTCATCTAGTAGGGTGAGGTTCCAGCCGGGATGTTTCTTGGTCGGCCCCGATGAAAATAGGGGCGATTCCGGCAAACGCGGTGGTTTCATAACGAACCTCTTCAATAATGTGACCACCCGTTGGGGGATGGCGACCCACCGCAGAAGATAGAGAGGCGCGTAAAAATGTCAAGCAGGAGAATGTCAGAAATTACAAAAGAATGGTTATTCCTACCGATAGGATTCGATCGCCGTGACAAGCTTTTCCATCGCCTTATCAAGCGCTGGCTCATCAAGAGCCTCAACCATGACCCGGATAAGAGGCTCAGTTCCAGACGGGCGAAGAATAACCCGTCCATTATTCCCAAGCTCTGCTTCAACAGCTGCAACTGTCTGAATAATAGAAGCTTCTTTGAGAACTGACTTATCAATGTCAGGAAGATTAACCAGCTTTTGTGGGACAGGGACAAACTGGTTAAGGAGCTCGCTTGCCGTCTTGCCCGTCCGGCACATGACGCCCAGAATTTGCAAAGCCGCAATCAGCCCATCACCTGACCTAGTCAGATGCGGGAGCAGAATATGACCTGACGGCTCGCCGCCTAGATTGCTGCCCGTTGTTTTCATCCGCTCAAGAACATATCGGTCACCCACCGCCGCACGCTCAAACGCTATTCCTTTTTCTGCTAACAGCAGCTCTAGGCCAAGATTGCTCATCACTGTACCAACAACCGGACCGTGCAGCAGCCCATTAGCTTGCATATCAAGCGCCAGCGCTGCCAGAATATAGTCACCATTAAAGATACCGCCTGTCTCATCGCTCAGAATAAGCCTGTCAGCATCACCATCCAAACCAATTCCAATCTGCGCGCTAGCCTCACGGACTGTCTGAGCCATAGCATCGGGCGCGGTTGCACCGCAATCTTCATTAATATTCAGACCATCGGGCGCAACCCCCATACTTACAATCTCAGCGCCCAATTCATGTAATGTATTCGGTGCGGTATTATAGGCAGCGCCATGCGCACAATCGATGACAACCCGCAAACCAGTCAAAGATTGCGCTGTATCAAAAGTTGATTTAGCAAATTCCATATAACGCTGGGCAGAATTTACCATCCGGCGGGCCCGTCCCAACTGACTAGGGTCTGAGAGCGCGATAGACCCCTGCATGAGGCTGGAGATACCTTCTTCGATGGCATCATCCAGTTTCATACCGTCGGGACCGAAAAGCTTAATACCATTATCGTGGTGCGGGTTATGGCTGGCTGAAATCATCACGCCGAATTCTGCCCGCATTGAATGGGTTAGATAGGATACAGCAGCTGTCGGCACCGGACCAAGTAGGCGGCAATTAATGCCAATAGAGGTAAAACCAGCGACCAGTGCGCTTTCAATCATATAGCCTGACAGACGAGTATCTTTGCCGATAACGACTGTTGGCGCTGTGCTTGTATGTTGTTCGCCAGACTGATCTGCAAACCACCTGCCAGCAGCAAGAGCAAGCCGCACCACAGCTTCAGCGCGCATCGGTCCTGTATTGATACGAGCCCGCACACCGTCAGTGCCGAAAATGCCTGCCATGATGCTATCCTATTTATTGCCTATTATCGATTTATCAATTCTTGCTGACACTATAGAGGCAGGCATTCACACGGTCCAGTAAACAGCCCACACTCCCGCCATTATCCCCTAACTGAGAGGTTTAGCCTCGTGCAACAGTAATCGCCTGATAGGTCTCTGTGATATCATGTGTGCGGATAAACTGAGCGCCTTGTTCACTAGCCTGAACACTGAGCGCTAAACTGCCAGCCAGCCTGTCCATTGCCTGATTACCGGACGGCACTGGGCCATTTTGAAAGACGCTATCAGCTTTCATCAGTGTTGAAATACTTGATTTCCGCGACACGCCTAATAGTAGGGGCACACCAAGCCCGTGAAACAGACTTGTCCACCGAATAATATCCAGATTATGTGCGACTGTTTTCCCAAACCCATAGCCCGGATCCAGTATAATATGGCTACGTGGTATACCAGCGGCTTCTAATCTGTCACGGCAGTCTCGCAATGCATTAAACACATCTATCGGGGCAAATTCATAATGCGGGTTATCCTGCATTGTCTCTGGCGTGCCTTGCATATGCATTGCCATGACACCGAACTTACCGGGACTGTGCAAAAAGCTATCACGCGCCGCATCAATCGCCATCTTGTCTTGAAATCCAGAGACATCATTAATAAATGAGGCGCCCGCAGCACTGGCTCTGCGCATCACGGCAGGCCGGCGTGTATCAGCTGATATCAGACTATTGTCGCGCGCCAACGCTTCGATAACCGGCATAATACGGGCTAATTCCTGCTGTTCTGCTACAGGCTCAGCACCGGGACGCGTTGATTCACCGCCAATATCAACAAGGCTTGCGCCGTCTGCCAGCATCTGGCGCGCACCGGCAAGCGCTTTGCGTGAGTCTAGATGAACGCCGCCATCAGAAAAGCTATCAGGCGTGACATTCACAATGCCCATCAGATGCGGTCTGTCCATCTTCAGACCGGCAATATCAGCACGCGGTGTTGTTAACTCATGTAAGACACTATCTGCACGGGCTTTATCAGCTGATGCTGCGCGGTAGCTACTATAATCAGTCCGCCACACCGTAAAGGGCACTTGCTGGTCTTTTGCAGAGCGCATCACAACATCAACCAAACAGAAGGCCTGCCAGCCGCCAGCAAGGCGTAGATACGAACTATTATGATATCTGCCATCTGGCACAGCAGTCGCCGGATCATCTGCCGCAACAAGCGCTACAGGACGCAGCCATGTTTCGTGCTCGTCAGGCAGACCGGGAAGGTCCTGTACATCGCCAACATAGCGCACTGCGCTTGTCATTGTTGTTTCATACATCACCAGCGCGCCTACCTAAATTGCCCTTTTAAACGGGTGGTATGATCACAAAAGCTAGACCACAATACCTGCCCTCAGGGCCTAACCCCGAGGACCGCCCGCACGCGGGATACCGGCAAGCCCAAATTGCCCTTAAACGGGCTCTGAGCCTGGGGTGTCGGTATCGGGGCGTGTGCGTGAGCGACCACCGGTTGGCAGACCAGTGCGCGGCCGTTTTGCACGCGGCGTAGCCGGGCTATCATCATCATCAACCTCAGCACGAGAGAGCGTGCCGCCTTCAACGATAATCTTGATTTCATCCCCATTAAGGGTTTCATATTCAAGCAGACCTTGAGCCAGCAACTCTAGCTGTTTTGCATTCTTTTTCAGAATTGCGGCAGCATCTTTGTAAGCCAAATCAACAATCCTGCGGATTTCACTATCGATAACATCTGCTGTTGCTTCTGACATATTTTTCGACTGCGTCATTGACCGGCCAAGGAAGACTTCCTGCTCATCACCGCCATAAGCAAGGAAGCCAAGCTTGTCTGACATGCCCCATTCTGTGACCATGCGGCGTGCAACGTCTGTTGCCATACGAATGTCTGAAGACGCACCAGTTGTTACTTTTTCTGCACCAAAAATCTGTTCCTCGGCAATTCGCCCACCACACGCAACCCGCAAATCTGCCAGCAATTTATCAACTGCCATGGAAATACGGTCACCTTCAGGCAATCGCATTACCATACCCAATGCGCGGCCACGCGGAATAATCGTTGCTTTGTGAATCGGGTCTGATGCCGGCGAATGAAGCGCAACAACAGCGTGCCCTGCTTCGTGATAGGCAGTCAGTTTCTTTTCATCATCAGTCATCACCATAGAGCGGCGCTCTGATCCCATCATGACCTTATCTTTGGCTTCTTCAAATTCTGCCATCGAGACGGTACGCTTTCCCTTACGGGCAGCAAGAAGGGCGGCTTCATTCACCAAATTGGCAAGGTCAGCACCTGAAAATCCGGGTGTACCACGTGCAATGATCCGTGGCTCAACATCGCCTGCAAGCGGCGTTTTACGCATATGGACCTTCAGGATACGCTCACGGCCCAACACATCTGGGTTCGGCACAACAACCTGACGGTCAAAACGTCCCGGACGCAGTAAAGCCGGGTCCAGCACATCTGGTCTGTTAGTTGCTGCAATCAGGATAACGCCTTCATTTGCTTCAAAACCATCCATCTCAACAAGCATCTGGTTCAGCGTCTGTTCACGCTCATCATTGCCGCCCCCAACGCCGGCGCCGCGATGGCGTCCAACAGCGTCGATTTCGTCAATAAAGATGATACAAGGTGCATTTTTCTTGCCCTGCTCGAACATATCGCGAACACGGCTTGCACCCACACCAACAAACATCTCAACAAAGTCTGAGCCTGAGATGGTAAAAAACGGCACATTTGCTTCACCAGCGATTGCCCGTGCAAGCAACGTCTTACCTGTTCCTGGAGGACCGACAAGCAGCACGCCTTTTGGAATCTTACCGCCAAGCCGTTGAAACTTCCCCGGGTCTTTCAGAAACTCTACAACTTCTTCGAGTTCCGTTTTTGCTTCATCAATCCCGGCAACATCTTCAAAGGTAATTCGCCCACTATGTTCGGTGAGAAGTTTAGCGCGCGATTTGCCAAACCCCATCGCGCCGCCTTTGCCGCCACCTTGCATCTGGCGCATGAAGAAAATCCAAACGCCAATAAACAGCAGCATAGGAAACCATGAAACCAGCACAGAGAAGAAGCCTGGCATATTACTCTCATCGGGGCGGGCATCAATGCGCACGTCATACTGGCTAAGGCTAGACACAACATCTGCGCCATCCGGCATATAAGATGAGATAACATCACCTTCACGGGTCCGGCCGCGTAGATTATTGCCTTCAATCATCACTTCTTTGACAGCCCCACTTTTCACCTGCGCAAGGAAGTCAGAATAAGCAACCTTGCTACTAGGCTGACCAGTTGTTGGCGCCTGAAAAATATTGAATAGCGCCATTAATGCAGCACCAATGATAAGCCATATTGCGATATTGCGTCCGAGGTTATTCACGTCTTAAATCCTGTTATCATTAACGCGCCGGCGCACTCACTTAGCCGGGGCAGGGAAAAAATTGTCATTTTAGGGGTATTACCAACCCCTGTTTGCCGTGCATCATGACGCCACCTGCCCTGATATAAAGCAAATAACTCGTCGTACTTTCCAAAGTGGGGTGTAACCCCCTCCGCGTCAAGAGGATGAAGCAGGGGAATCATCTGCCCAAATGCCGCAGGCACACCGCGTAGAGCCTGATAGTATGCAGACAGCTTATCACGCTGTGCCCATCCTGCACTACCAAGACGGGTAATCCTGCCGTGATGCGTGCTATGGATAAGCCATCGTCTATCAAATATAATAAAGCTATTTGCCTCTATACTGACTGAAAATGCATCCTGCCGACCAAATTCAGGGCCAATCTGAAGGAGCCGGCCATTTGGCCGCAGAAGACAGCCCGATATTGTCCGTGTTTGTTGGTCGCACACAGCCAGAATAGCCTTTGTTAGTGACGCCTCAGACGGCGGGTAATCAGGAGCGCCGTGCCGCAAGACAGCCTGGCGAATAAGGTGCATCTGCAAGATAGGAGGCGCATCATAAAACGCTGAGAACGCGATGCTGGTCATCAGCGGTGTGATATGACAATGTCGCGCAGAAAAGATATCAGCCTGCGCTGTCATAACCGAGGTGAGCGCCCGAGCAGCACTGCCAAGCCGGATAAGCTGGGCTGGAAGGCTAGGCTCTGCGGCAAGGAAGTTCCGGATACGTACCCGCTCATAAGCTATCTGTTCATTTGACGGGTCAGAGACCGTCTTAATACCTGCCTTAGCGCAATAATCAATAAGCTCATCTTTGGGAAGGCAGAGAAACGGGCGAACGCAGACAACACCATTTAACAGCCTTGCAGGCAGGATACCCCCTGCCCCAGCAAGCCCTGTTCCATGTGCTAGCCGCATCGCAATTGTTTCAGCCTGATCATCCCGATGATGGCCAAGCATAAGAATACCGCGCTTATCTTGGACATATGTTGTCAAAAGGGCAAAGCGGTGCTGGCGGGCCCATTCCATCTTTCCCGACACTGCCGGAGGCGCAGATACAGTCAAGCAAACAGCAGATATGCCCCGTGCCTGCAGCTGGCCAAGAACAGCACGCGCTTCATCAGCTGAATTAGCCCGCAGGCCATGGTCAATAATAAGTGCCTGATGGGGATGTCCAGCCATGCGGCACACCCTGTCAACAACATCACAAAGCGCCATGCTATCAGGCCCGCCAGAGACTGCCGTAAAGACAGGCTGGCCAGACCATATAGCAGCACTATGCCGAAGAGCAGAAAGACAGGCCGAAACAGGTTTATCAAGACAGGTGGGTGTTAACAGAGCCGTCTGGCTCCTCGCCCCCATTTAGTTAACGCAGCCGGAACCCGCTGACAGTTCGGCAAGTCGGTCTGTGAAGCTGTCAGGTGGCTGGTCCAGAAAAGCCGGAAGCGACTGGTAAATGTTACACGCCTGTTCATCATTCGCAAACTGGGCAACTGATTCAGCAATCCATAATGTTGTGTCTGCCAAGCGGGCATCACCATCATATAATTTATTAAAGCTTGTGAATGTCATCGCCGCATTTTCATATTGGCTCTGCATAAACTGCACACGCCCCAACCAGAAGAGCGCATCTGCGGCGCGTTCATCATCTGGATGAAGCTCACGGAACTCGCTAAAGGCCGTCTCAGCGGTTGGTAAATCATTGCGCAGTGCAAGACCAAGGGCAAAACGATACTGGTCTTCAGCGCCCGCATCAGGCAACACAGACGGTTTAACAATAACAGGCGTTGCCTCGCCAACGTTAGTATTGGCATTCGTTTGGGTACTGTCAGACACTGTAGCAAGGTCTGTTGGGCGTAACGTATCACCACTATTTTGCAAGGAGGTTGGCTCAGTCTCTGTTTGGTTATTATCACCCACACCCAGCTGCGCATTTAACGTATTTTCATCAATCGTCCAGACAGTTTCGCCTGTGGCAACATCACGGCTCATACTAACTTCAGGCGCACTGCCCACGGCTGTTACATCCTGCTGGGCAAGCTGTGCGCTCAAATCTGCGTCCGAAAGGCTCAACAAGGTCTGCATGCGCTTTTCCATCCGAAGTACGCGGAATTCAACATCAGATGAAAGCTCAATAGTCCGCTTCATCCTTTGTTCTAGAATATTTATCGAATCTGTAAGCCGTGCCAGTTCCATCTTAACAGACTTAAAATCGCCAGACTGTCCTGACTCAGCGGCTACCGCCGATGCAGACACCTGATCAATCTGAATTGTCAAGGACCGCAATTCGGTTTCCACAAGCCCCGTCATCGCTTTCAGACTATTTTCTAATGTGTCCATGCGAAGCTGTTGGCGCGCTAAAAGCTGGTTCGCACTATCGGCAGTCTGCGCCGCAACAGGAGAGATGATCGAAAAACTCATTACCAGAACAAAAACCTTAAATAAGGCATGTGCTCCAGAATGCGGTGACCAAGAAAGAAAATTAATCATATGAGCTACCAGTGTTAAGGCTTGATAAAAGAAACATTAGATGCAGACGAATAATTGCCAACATGACAATGACAATGACAAAAGAATGGTCTCATTAGCATGATTTATACGATAAACCAAAGGCGAGACTTGTGACATTTATCACCCAAATTAGGCTGAAATTAGGCACATAATCACATGTCATAAAAAAGGTTCTGCTTGGATTCACCCAAACAGAACCTAAAATATATACTAGCTACCCAGATGGGTATGCAACCAAATCGCCCTAATTAAGAGCTGTTACAGCACGTCTGTTTTTCGCCCAAGACACATCGTTTGAGCCAACAGCAACCGGACGTTCCTTACCGTAGGAAATAATCCGGACACGCGCAGCATTTACACCCTTCGCAACCAGATAGTCGCGGGTTGCTGCAGCACGGCGCTCGCCAAGAGCAAGGTTATATTCGCGTGTGCCACGTTCATCCGCATGGCCGCCAATGACAACACGCAAAGTAGGTGATGCCTGCATGAAAGCAGCTTGTCTGTTAAGCGTTGCCTGAGCAGCGTCCGTCAAAGAGGCGCTATCGAAGCCAAAGAGCACTGTATTGCCAACTGACGCTAACTGGTTCTCAGCTATCGTACGTGCACTTGGTGCTTCTGAGCTACTAGTGGCAGCTTCGGTTGCTGCGGTACTGCTAGAAGATGCGGCAGCCGTTGCGCTAGAAGATTGAACTTCACTGGCACCATCACTTGATGAGGTTGATGCTGTTTCACAAGCGGCCAATAAAAGAGATGCTGCAAAGAGCGGTAATAAGCGTTTAATCATGGATTTAGACCTCCAATGGCCTGTTCCGGCGTCCCGGAACCTGTAAGAAAAAAAAACAAGCTGGTAGTCTGTCCTGAAACAATAATCATATAAAAGTGTTTTTCAGACTGTTCCATCTCAAAGCATCACTACTCAGAACATATTCAGGTATCAAAATCAACCTATATTTGCATCTAGTTAGCCAATTTAGTTCGCCTCCTTTACTGCAGAAGCGGTGACCATGCCGGGTCACTTGCATCTGCTGGTGTGCTAACACGGCGTTCATTAAATCCAGTAATATCGACACGATACAGATATGTCTCGCCGCCCTGACCGTCATTTGAGACAGGTTCCTGTTTAAAATACATCAGAACCCGTCCATTTGGCGCCCATGTCGGGGCCTCAACCAAGAAGCCGCGAGCAAGAAGCCGCTCTCCACTTCCATCGACATTCATTACGCCGATAAAAAATTCGCCTTTGAACATCTTTGTAAAGGCGATGATATCGCCGCGCGGTGACCAGACAGGCGTTGCATAACGCCCTTTCCGAAAGCTGATACGTTTCACATTTTTCCCATTGGCGTCCATTACATAGAGTTGCTGTGAGCCACCTCTATCAGAATTAAAGACAACCCGGCTTCCATCCGGCGCAAAGGAGGGTGATGTATCTATTGAGGCAGAACGGGTTAATTGGGTAAGAGATTGCGTCCGCAAATCCATCTGGAAAATATCTGTCCGGCCATCTTGAGCCAGCGACATGATAAGCTTGTTACCATCTGGATCAAAACGGGGGGCAAAGGTCATACCCGGAAAACTGCCAAGCCGCTCTGTCCTGCCAGAGGCTATATCCAGCAGGTAAACATTTGGCTCATCATTGAAATAATTGAGATAGGCGACTTCATGCGCGGTTGGTGAAAAACGCGGTGTAAGCACTAAATCAAGCCCTGAGGTAAGAAATTTATGATTAAATCCATCCTGATCCATAATTGCGAGCCGTTTTACCCGGCGATCACGCGGCCCCGATTCAGAGACATAGACAACCTGAGTATCAAAATAGGGACTATCACCCGTAAATTCCTGATAAACAAAATCAGCAATCTGATGCGCAATCCGGCGAATGCCTGACTGGTTTGCAGACCCGCCGCCTTCAGTAATATTCCGCTGCGATACAATATCCCAGAGAACAAACTCAATTTGCAGAAGCCCATCCGCATCCAGAAATGCTGAGCCAACAAGAAGGCCTTTCGCGCCAAGCGGGGACCAGTTTGAAAAGTTAGGCCGGATAGACGGCGATTCTGGTGGTTTAATAAAAGCAGCACTATCAACCGCACTAAACAGGCCAGAGCTCACCAAATCATCTGAGATGATCTGCGATATCTGCCGACCTACCTCTGATGGCAAGCCATCCGGTCCCGTGAATTCAGCAATCGCAACTGGAATAGGCGCTATCTGACCTTCGGTAATATCCAACCTTTGTGTCTGCGCACCCACTGTGCCAGCACTGATGATAAAGAGCATAAAAGCAAAAAATGAGAGCAATAGAGTTCGCCATAGAGCGTTACCAGAGACGGTGTTTGCCGACGCACCAAATATCATCATGTCCATTTTCATCTCTAAATTCTTCTCTTTTTACCTAAGCACTTCAAAACACTACTGGTTATCTTAGCTGGCTTTATCTTCACATATTTATCGGATCAAACCCAAATATGAATTCTTTCCACAGCTCATATTTTTCTGCTGGCAGGGGTAATGGGCTTGCTTCAAGAATAGCACTGCGCGCAGCACGCGCCGCAACACTGAAAAGTTTATCTCTATTAAATCGTGATTTATCAACGATTTCAGCTCTGGTTACCGTGCCGTCACGCTCTAGCTTTACAAAGATATCTACTTTAAGCTGACTGGCGCCCTTAGCCCCAACCGGCGGGGTCCAGTGTTTCGAGATATGCGAGCGCAACCGGTCAATATCCGACACACCCAACGGCATAATAGATGAATTAGACGGTGTTTTCAGCGCATCCCCGACAGCAGCCGTTAGATTTTGGGCTAGTTGTTTGTTCAGCGCTTTTTTCTGTGCCTTCTGGTTTTCTTCAGCCTCTTTGGCCTGAGTTGCTTCTGCAAGATTCTGAAGCAGACCATTTAAGGCATCTGCCTTTTCTTTCTGGCGGCTTTGTTTGGCTAATTTATTCGGCTTTGCCTTTGGGACAGGCGTCACTTTTTTCTGCGGCGGCTTTGGCCGTGATACCGGTGCTGAAACAGGTGCTGAAACAGGCGCTGAAACGGGCTTTTTTAAGGCCTTTGGCGCCTCTGGCTTTGGTCGTGCAACAGGCGCGCTCACTATTTTAGAGGGCAGAATTTCTGCGTCATCAACAACAGGCTTGGGAGCTACCTTTGGCGCAGGCTTCGCCTGAGCTACTGGTTTTGGAACCGGAGCTGGCGGCGGCGGCGGTGGTGGTGGTGGTGGTGGTTTTTTGAGCGTTTCTTCTTGTTCAACATCTGCTGCCTTCCCGCCACTATCAGCGCCAGCAAGGTTTGTGTTGGGAACGGTCCTGACGATATCAACAACAATAAGAGGCTGAGTGTCCGTTTCATCCGAAGTTAAAAAGGGCCACCCCACCGTGAATAAGGTAACCACCAGAACATGAAATCCAAGCGAGAGAGCAACAGGCTGCCGAATGAACTGTGCCATACGCTGCATCCCTATTCCTCTGGCAACTCAGCAACTAGAGCAACCCGCTCGAAACCAGCAGACTGTATCCGACCCATCAGGACAAGCACATCGCCATAGGCAGCCGCTTTATCGCCGCGCACAAAGATACGCACCTCATCATTAGCTTTGGCGATTGCCGCAAGCCGCGGAATAAGCTTATCTGGCTCAATCGCTGTTTCCTGCAGAAAAATGCTGCCATCTGCTTTCATGGTGACAACCAAGGGTGCACTATCTGCATTAATCTGACCTGCTTTTGTTTTTGGCAAATCAACCGGCACGCCAACAGTAAGAAGCGGCGCTGTCACCATAAAGACGATCAGCAGAACCAGCATGACATCCACAAACGGCGTCACATTAATTTCACCCATTGGCCTATGACGCTTTGTGCGCCGCGCTGTTCGAGTGGTGAGCTGTACGCCCATTACTTATTTCCTTCATCAAGCTGACGGCCCAGAAGCGTGCTAAATTCCTGTGCAAAAACATCAAGTGCCGAGCCGATTTTATCCAGATCAGCAGAAAATTTATTATAGGCTACAACCGCCGGTATCGCAGCCGCCAGCCCCAGCGCAGTTGCAAATAGCGCTTCAGCAATCCCCGGCGCCACAACTGCAAGGCTGGTATTTTTGGATTCTGCAATAGACTGAAAAGAATTCATAATCCCCCAGACAGTCCCCAGCAGGCCAACAAAGGGTGATACTGACCCGATGGATGCAAGCACACTCATGCCAGATTCAAGCCGTTCCATTTCACGCGTAATCGTAAGACCCATCGTGCGTTCAATCCGTGCCAGCAGCGAATGTTTTAAATCGCCCTGCAAGGCTCTTGTCAGGCCTTTAACATTTGCGCGGCGCCATTCACGCATGGCAGCAACAAAGACCTGAGCCTGCGCGCTATCCGCATTATCGCCTGTCTGGTTGTAAAGATCATCCAGCGAGCCACCAGACCAGAATTGCTCATCAAACTGAGAGGCATTACGCACCTGTCTGCGGAATTTTGTTATTTTATCAAACATAATTGCCCAGCACCAAATAGACGCACCAACAAGCAAGAACATGACAAATTTTACAATCGGATCAGCTGCGAGAAACAGACCAAAAATCGTTAATTCAGCTGCCTGTGAACTGGCTATTATTTCAGCTTCGCCCGTTGCGGCAAATGCACTTATATTCATCGAATTCTACCCTCATTCTGAATAATTTACTTAGGCTGTGCCCTCTCCGGCGACAGAAAGATGCGTGATTATTTCCCGAACGTCATCAGGAAACCGGCATGGTGCATATTTTTTGTTCACCCATACTCCTTCTACCAAAAGTCTGGCAAAAATAAGGCCAGTTTCAGGTGATATAATGTGTTGAGCCAGCCGCAATGATGCCCGTTTGAGCTGTTCCAGGCGGGTGACAACAATAATTTGGTCATGCAATTGTGCCGGCGCATGATAGCGCGCTTCAACCTGGCGAATAATAATGCCTTCGCCTGTACTGCGCAGACGCGCGCCAAGATGAATACCGCCTGCGCGTAAAACCGCAGACCGTGCCCGCTCAGCATAATTCAGATAATGAGCGTGATAAACAATGCCGCCAGCATCAGTATCCTCATATTGCACAATAAGCCCGTAATGATGACAGCCTTGATCTGGCAACAGGATTCCATCTGGATGGCAGGCTGCCACAAATTCCGCTCTGCTAAGCGGTAGCAGATTATGCATTTTCATCGCCGTTAGCCGAAGCATTATTACCGAGCAAATCAAGCTGATATGCCGCATCTTTTGGCGGCGTCAGGCCAAGATATGCCCAGCCTGTCTGCGACAAACACCGGCCACGCGGCGTTCGCATCAAAAGCCCTGTCTGCATTAAATAAGGCTCAATAACATCCTCTAGCATATCGCGCTGTTCTGACAATACCGCAGCAAGAGTATCAACCCCAACAGGCCCACCGCCATAATATTCAACAAGGCTGGTAAGATAGCGTCTATCCATCCCATCCAGACCTTTTTTATCAACATCAAGACGACCAAGAGCGCCATCAGCAAAAGTAGCTGTGACAGTATCAACGCCGTCAACCAGCGCAATATCACGCACACGCCGCAATAACCGGCCAGCAACACGGGGTGTCCCGCGTGACCGTTTTGCAATTTCAGCAGCCCCGTCAGCACTCAATGGCAGGCTGAGTTTTTCTGCCTGACGTGTCAGGATAGCAACCAATTCTTCTGCGCTGTAAAACTGCATCCGCATCTGAATGCCGAACCTGTCACGCAACGGGGTGGTCAGTAATCCTGCACGGGTTGTCGCCCCAACAAGCGTGAAGCGGGGCAAATCAATACGCACTGAGCGCGCAGACGGCCCCTCCCCGATGATAAGGTCAAGCTGACCATCTTCCATTGCCGGATAAAGCACTTCCTCAACAGCTGGATTAAGCCGGTGAATTTCATCAATGAAAAGTACATCACGCGGGGCAAGGTTTGTCAGCAACGCGGCAAGATCGCCAGCACGGGCGATAACAGGGCCGGAAGTTGCCCGAAACCCCACCCCAAGTTCGCTGGCAATAATCTGTGCCATTGTTGTCTTGCCAAGTCCGGGCGGTCCATGCAGCAATGTATGGTCCATCGCATCTTCACGCACACGGGCGGCATGGATAAACGTTTCTAAATTCCGGCGTCCCTGACCCTGCCCCACAAATTCGGCAAGCGAAAGCGGCCGCAAAGCAGTATCAGGCTGCGCGGTCTGTTCGGTCTGCTCAGCTGTAATAAGGCGCTCTGTCATGATCTATGCAGTCTCCTATACCGTTCCGAGCTGTTTTAGGGCAGCACCAATAATGGCAGATGTATCTGCTGTCTTATCAGCAGCAACCGCTTGCTGAACGGCGACAAACACTTCTGCGCGCGCATAGCCCAGATTAACAAGCGCCGATAGCGCATCTTGGATGATTTGATTGTCTGCTGCGTCTGCTGCAGGTGCGCCACTATCAAGCGAGGCAGGCGCGCCAAGGCTCATGATTGCGCCGGTTTTTGAAGCAAGCTCATTCACAATCCGAAGCGCTAATTTGGGTCCAATGCCATCTGCACGAGATACCATGGCTTTATCAGCAGCCATGATAGCCTGCAATAATTCAGCCGGGCTGAGAGCTGTTAGAATAGACAAGGATGCTTTTGCGCCAACACCTTGCACTGTCTGTAATAGCTTGAAAGCCTGCCGTTCATCATCTTCTGCAAAGCCAAACAATGTCAGCGCATCCTCGCGCACCAGCATTTCTGTCAGAAGGGTTACGTGCCCACCAACCGGGCCAAGCCGTGCAAGCGTTCGTCCCGTCATCTGAACAAGATAGCCAACGCCATTTACATCAAGCACAACAGAATTCACATCGAGCATGGCAATTCTGCCAGAAAGCTGGGCAATCATCACAACGTCTCCTTTGCTAAGGCAGCATCAATTGCGGCCTGCAGACCGCTACCGGCAGGTGCTGAGCCTTTTTGCGCGCTAAAATTATGACCTGACTGAACACCGGCAATCGCGATTGCCAGAGCATCAGCAGCATCTGATGGCGGCTCTTCTATTGCCAACAGCCGGGCAACCATAGCAGAGACTTGTTTTTTATCTGCCTTGCCCGTTCCTGTAACAGCCTGTTTGGCGGCACGAGCTGCAATTTCGCCAACCCCAAGGCCGGCCGCACCGCACGCTTGAATAGCAACACCGCGCGCCATCCCAAGACGCAAAGCAGAGCGCGGATTTTGTGAGACAAAGATTTCTTCGATCATTGCACTTTCAGGGCGATAGTCTCTGATAACATCGCTCAGACCATCTGCAATGGCGCAGAGCCTTTCTGCATCACTCATCTTGGTTGTGGTGCGGATAATCCCATGACCTTCATGATAAAGACGGTGTGCCGAGAAACGGACAAGTCCCCATCCTGTTGCCTGAAGTCCCGGATCAATCCCGAGCATACGCATACAGTTTTATCCCTGTCCCAGTTACAGATAAATAATGACTAGCCCTCAAGCTTTGCCATTATTTCATCAGAAATTTCAAAATTGAACGCAATATTCTGGACATCCTCATTATCATCTAATGTATCCATGAATTTCAAGAGCGTCTGCGCATGACCTTCGTCCACATCAACGCTATTCTGAGCAATCCAAGTCAACTGAGCTTCCTGCGGGGCTCCGAACGCCGCATCCAGAGATTCTCTGACCGCATTGAAATCTTCGGGGTTTGTTGTGATGACATGCACATCTTCGTCTGATTCAACATTATCAGCACCTGCTTCCAATGCTGCTTCAAAAACTGTATCTGCATCTCCGGCAGAGGCGTCAAAAATCATCTGACCTACCTTGTCGAACATGAAAGAAACAGACCCCGTCTCACCAAGCGTACCACCGAATTTATTAAAGGCTGCCCGCACCTCTGATGCTGTCCGGTTCCGGTTATCGGTAAGCGCTTCAACAATAAAGGCTGTGCCGCCTGTTCCATAACCCTCATAGCGAATTTCTTCATAAAGTTCGCCTTCTCCGCCTTCGGCCCGCTTTAGCACACGCTCAACATTGTCTTTCGGCATATTGGCAGCGCGGCATCCAGCAAGGGCTGTACGCAACCGCGGATTAGCGTCAGGGTCAGTCCCTGCTCTTGCGGCAACAGCCAGCTCTTTTATCAGACGGGTAAACACCTTAGCGCGCTTTTTATCCTGCGCGCCTTTGCGGTGTTGAATATTTTTAAATTTGGAGTGGCCTGCCATGGGTCTCGTTCGTCCTATTTTAATTGTACGCCTTAAACGCACCTTTACCGCTTCATCACTTAACAAAGCATATATCAGATAGAGTGCATTATTTCCAGTTCTCAGGCCTATTTCACTGTGTTTTAAGGTGTTTCAGGGAGGGCGCCGCCACTCCTGAAGGGGAACACGGCTGTTGCAAGGCCATTTGTGTCAACATCAACAATCAAACCGCATAGGCTTGGCTCACCTTGTGCCACCGATAAACGCCCCGACCCCCGTTTGGTAAACCGTGAAATAGCCACATCCTTATCCATGCCGATAACTGACTCATAATCACCGCACATGCCGGCATCTGTCTGATAGGCAGTGCCGCCAGTCAGAATGCGCAAATCAGCTGTTGGAATATGAGTATGGGTGCCAACAACAAGACTGACACGGCCATCAAGATAATGCCCCATAGCAACCTTTTCTGATGTTGCTTCACCATGAAAATCAACAATGATGGCATCTGCATCACGGCCAAGTTTGAGTGTGTTAAGAACCTTATCCATTGCAGCAAACGCATTATCATTCTGCGCCATAAACAGATTGGCCATGACATTCACAACCCCATAGCGGGTGCCATCATCGCCAGCGACAATGGTAACACCAACCCCTGGAAATTCAGGGGCCATATTTACCGGACGCAACAACCGTGGCTCTTTTTCAATATAGGGTGAAATTTCAGATTTATCCCAGACATGATTGCCGGTCGTCAGAACATCAATGCCAGCGCCAAACAGGTCATCACAAATTGAGGGGGTAACACCAAACCCGCCGGCGGCATTCTCGCAATTTACAACCAGAAAATCACAGTTCTGAGAGGCTTTTAAATCCGCTGCTTTGGCAATAACCGTCTGACGCGCATTTCGGCCAACAATATCCCCTAAAAACATCAGACGTTTCATCGTTTCATATCCTTAACTCTGCTTTATCAGACCTGTAGTCGGTCTATGACCGTGCCGTCATACGATAATTATTTAGTATAATGGCTCTTGTCTTAAGGCGGCGAGACCTGTCATGCAAGGTATAGGCCGCTATTTGTAAGAATCCCTGTTAATTGGCGGTCATATGGACCAATGGGCACGTGCTGAACTTCCTGCTCATCATAAGCAATGCCAAGTGAAATGCAGCTATGCCCCTCAGCTTCCAAAGCCGCCAAGGTACGATCATAAAAGCCACCACCATAGCCAAGACGGTAGCCTTGCTTATCAAACGCTAATAACGGCGTCAGAATAAGATGCGGTAGGAGAATATCTGCTGTAGGCGGAGGCTGTTTTGTTTTATAGGGGCCATCAACAAGCTCTGCTTCACTGCCAAAAGCGCGAAATGTCAGCGGCGTTTGCGGAGCGCCCGTTTCAGGAAGACAGAGATGACAGCCAGCATGTTTTAACGCCGCCATCAATCTAAGCGGCGACACCTCATCACGGATAGGCCAGTAGCCTGCAACAGATGTTGGCGCAAACCGCGCCATAAGGTCATCAGCAAACCGCGCTATTTTTTTGTCTATATCGTGATTTTTCTGTGCTGCGATAGCCCGCATCTGCTGTGCGGCTATCCGGCAGGCTGGTTTTTCTGTTTCGCTTATTTCTTCAGCTGCCATCAAAAAACAGACCTTGCTCCGCCACCTAGCGTTATTTTCACCACAAGAAACATATGACGTCTAGGATGACGTAAAAAAAGTCTAGGAACGATAGCCAGACAAGCCGTTGACATGTTTCATCCTCTGTGACCTGTGATACAGGTGGGCACCGCAATACACAGACCGCAGTCTGCACAGAGGCAGTTCCCGACAGAAGATTATGGTCCCAGGGATTGAAAGGCCTGACGCACCATCGAGCTATCGTCCGTGTTAAGATTAGGCCTTTGCCAGTCGACTGGCAAGGTGATTGATTTCTTCGGCGGCGGCACTGATAGCCTGCGCAACCCGGGCCTGCTCGTCTTTCTGTCTAACAGTGTCAGCCGAAGCCGATGCCATTGCCGTAGCGCCGCCCGCAGCCTGCTCTGCCTGAAAGGCACGGTCAGCAAGGATAATTGATGTCATTGCCAGAAGCCTTGTATCACCAACAGCGCCAACAGCCTGTTTCAGTTCCTGCAAAATAGCATTCACTTCTTCAGCCATGGTTTTGACATGATTTTCGGCACCTGCATCACACCCCATCTGATAGGGTTGGTCATTTATCCTGACGGTTACAACTGACTGTGTCATTTTTTTGGTCTGCTCCTTGGTCTGCGGCCATTAGCAAGGCTGTCTTATGTCTGGATGAGAGTTATGATGAGGCTGTATTTTTTGACGCGACAAGGTGCCGCGCTTCAGAAATGAGCGTTTTAATTGCCTTTAACTCGTCTACCGCTTCAGCTGATAAAGTCGTTACAGCAGTATCATTCTGGTCCAAGTGCTGGGATGTCTCAACAGCATGACGAAGCGTAGATAAGGATTGTGTCAGGTTGGCAAGAGCATCATCCAGTGATGTATGCTTCGGAGTTCCTGCCTCATCTGAGGATGCGGACATAAGTTATCTCTTCTTTTCTGATGTGCCTTATATGAGCTGGTATGCACACCGCCTTCGGACTGATTTTTATCAGCGCAGAAGAACACTCCTTAGACACAGATTACACAGATGACACTGCATCCAAATCATAGAAAAAACAAGTTCCACAACAGGTTGTTATGCGTTGTTCGAGCTTCATCCTACCTGCTAATTGCGAAAAAATTCCATCATTGCCAACAGATAGCCCTGCTTATGGGGGTAAAATTTTCCGTCAAATCTGTTCTTACATAGTTTGCTAAACAGGCGATAGGGCGCTGTTTTGGCAAGAACAGATTGACGAATCAGAAAAGGATTGGCACATTGCGCGCGATGGTTGGTGCCTGTTTATTTCGGCAGGATTTCCTATCTGCAGGCCGCTATTTGAAAATAATCGAATATATATCCCTACCCTTCAGGAGTTGACACTATGGCTGACTTTCCAACACAGGCTATGGCGAATGCTATCCGCGCCCTGTCAATGGATGCTGTTGAAGCAGCAAAATCAGGGCATCCCGGCATGCCGATGGGAATGGCAGATGTTGCAACTGTCCTGTTCTGTAATCATCTGAAATTCGATGCGAGCGCGCCTGAATGGGCTGACCGCGACAGATTTGTGCTCTCAGCCGGTCATGGCTCCATGCTGATTTATGCGCTTTTGCATCTATCAGGCTATAAGGACATGACCATCGATCAGATTAAAAACTTCCGCCAGCTTGGTGCGATTACGGCTGGCCATCCTGAATATGGTCATGCAGACGGTATCGAGACAACGACCGGCCCGCTCGGTCAGGGTATTGCCAATGCCGTTGGCATGGCAATGGCAGAGCGCCACCTTGCCGCCCATTACGGCGATGCATTGGTTGACCACCACACTTACGCGATTGCTGGCGATGGCTGCCTTATGGAGGGTATCAGCCACGAAGCTGCCTCGCTGGCCGGCCATCTTGGCCTTGGCAAGCTTATCGTGCTGTTTGATGATAATGGCATCTCAATTGACGGCCCGACATCCATCACTGTATCGGAAAATACAACAGCCCGGTTTGAAGCCTATGGCTGGCAGGTTTTGTCATGCGATGGCCATGATATGGCCGCTATTGATGCAGCCCTTACCGCTGCTAAGGCAGATGATAGCGCGCCTACTCTTATCTGTTGCAAAACAGTCATTGGACAAGGCGCACCAACGCTCTCAGGAACATCAAAAATTCATGGCGCAGCTCTTGGCGGTGATGAAATCGAAGGCACGCGCGCAGCCCTTGGCTGGCATCATGCACCGTTTGACATTCCAGCTGAGGTACTTGACCCATGGCGCACAGCAGGAGCTAGGGGCGCAACAACCCATGCAGCATGGGCAGACCGCCTTGCCAGCTCAGACAAAGCAGCCGCCTTTACAGCGCAGATGAAAACAGATGTTGCAGCAGATGCCGCTGCAAGTATTGAGCGCCTGAAGGCCGAACTTGCAACAACGCCGGTAAAAGTTGCCTCTCGGGTTGCCAGCCAAAAAACGATTGAAGCTCTTCTGCCTGCCTGTACTGGCTTGTTTGGCGGCTCGGCTGACCTGACTGGCTCAAATAATACCAAGGTTGCAGAGCATTCTGTGTTTTCTGCCGATAATTATGCTGGCTCTTATATCCACTATGGCGTGCGCGAACATGGCATGGCGGCTGCGATGAACGGCATTGCCTTACATGGCGGTCTTGTTCCTTTTGGCGGCACGTTTCTTGTGTTCACTGATTATTGCCGCCCGTCTATCCGGCTCTCTGCGTTAATGCAGCAGCAGGTGATTTATGTTATGACGCATGATTCAATCGGTCTTGGCGAAGATGGTCCAACCCATCAGCCTGTCGAACATTTAGCTGCGTTGCGGGCGATACCAAATCTAAATCTATTCCGGCCTGCTGATATGGTGGAAACAGCGGAATGCTGGCAGATTGCGCTAACACAAAAACAAACGCCGTCCATTCTTGCCCTTAGCCGTCAGGGACTTGACCAGCTTCGGCTTGGCGATGATGTGATGCCGCTGAAATCTGATAAGGGCGGGTATGTGCTCACCGATGCAAGTCGTGAGGCTCAGATTGTGCTGATGGCCAGCGGGTCTGAAGTTCAGATTGCTGACGCAGCGCGCGCAAAACTCGAAGAGATGGGGCATCCAACCCGGCTTGTCTCAGTCCCCTGCCTTGATATCCTTGCCCAGCAATCACCGGCATATCGCGCTGAGCTTATCGGCGGCGCTGAAAAGGTTATTGTGATTGAAGCTGGCATCGAAATGGGCTGGTCTGCTGTTGCAGGACCTGATGCTCACTTCATTGGGATGAGTAGTTTTGGCGCCTCTGCCCCCATTAACGATCTTTATACGCATTTCGGCATTACAGCAGAGGCTATCATCGCAGCTGCTACAGCCAAGAAGTAAGCCTTATTTTTTGTGGCGGTTGAGGCATGCCTCAGCCGTAACCCTTCAACAGTCTAGCCAGATAAAGGACAATAAAATGACCGTAAAACTCGCTATTAATGGATTTGGCCGGATTGGCAGACTTGTCCTACGCGCACTGATTGAAGGCGATTTTCCGGATGTTGAGATTGTCTCTATCAACTCCCCCGGCGCAACGAATATCATGGCCCATTTGCTTCAATTTGACAGCACGCATGGTAATTTACCACAAGCACCCCAGCATGGTGATGACTGGATGGATGTCGGGTTTGGCAAGATTGCAATCACGCATGAACGTGACCCGTCTGCCTTGCCACATGCCGCTCATGGCATAGATGTTGTGCTTGAATGTTCTGGGAAATTTAACAGCCATGGTAAAGCGTCTGCCCATTTAACAGCCGGTGCTAAAAAGGTTCTTGTCTCAGCCCCAGCCTCTGGCTCGGATGCTACGGTTGTTTATGGCGTTAATCATGAAACTCTTACAGCTGAACATCTGGTTGTCTCAAACGCGTCATGCACAACAAATTGCCTCGCGCCTATGGCGCTTGTAATGCATCAGGCTTTTGGTCTTATTTCTGGCAGCATGACAACCATTCATGCTTATACAGGCGATCAAAATATTCTGGATAATTCACATAAAGACCTGCGACGGGCGCGTTCTGGTGCGCGCTCGATTGTGCCAACAACAACCGGCGCTGCCAGAGCCGTAGGGCTGGTATTGCCAGAACTTGATGGCCGGCTAGATGGCAGTGCTGTGCGTGTGCCAACCGATAATGTGTCAGTGGTTGATTTGCATTTTTATGCTAAGCACCCTTGTTCTGTTGAGAGCGTCAATGCGGCCTTAACAGAGGCAGCGCACGGGGCTTTGGCAGGCATTCTAGATGTGAATATTCTACCGCTCGTTTCAATTGATTTTAACCATAACGCCCACTCTGCTGTGGCTGACCTGACCCAGACACAGGTTCAAGATGAACGGTTTGTCAGAATTATGGGCTGGTATGACAATGAATGGGGTTTTGCAAACCGCATGGTTGATACCGCTGCTTATATGGCACGGCTTTGATGCCTTGTCTGTGGAATAAAGATGCCTTTACGCGATTAAAAGGAGTACCTAAACGATGAAGCTGAACGGAAATGCCATCAAACCCGGGAATGTGATTGAGCATAAATCGCGGCTATGGGTTGCGGTAAAAACCAGCCATGTAAAGCCTGGTAAGGGCGGCGCCTTTGCTCAGATTGAGCTTCGCGATATCCGCGATGGCACAAAGCTGAATGAACGCTTCCGGGCAACCGAATCTGTTGAGCGCGTCATCCTTGATGAAGCTCAATGCACCTATCTTTATGCTGATGGTGATACGCACATCTTTATGCATGGTGAAACCTTTGAGCAAATCAGCATTTCAGCTGAAATGGTCGGAGAGCCAGCAGCCTATCTTCAAGATAGCATGTCGGTTACCCTTATGAGCCATGAGGGCGAGCCAATTTCAGTCTCCCTTCCAGAGCAGGTGAGCTTAACTGTGGTAGAAGCAGATGCAGTTGTAAAAGGTCAGACTGCCTCATCATCATTCAAGCCAGCTATTGTAGATAATGGACTGCGCGTCATGGTACCGCCTCATATTGAGGCAGGCACGCGTATCGTCGTCAAAACTGAAGATTCCACTTATGTGGAACGAGCAAAGGATTAACCTGATATGGCAGGACGTTCAGCACTGATCAATGTGATGCATAAAGCATCTCAGTCAGCCTCGCGCCGCATGATGCGCGATTTCGGAGAAGTCGAAAATCTGCAAGTAAGCCGGAAAGGCGCTGCTGACTTTGTCTCTCAAGCAGATATCACAGCTGAACGCACCTTGCGTGAAGAGCTTGAAAAAGCCCGTCCTGGTTACGGTTTTATCATGGAAGAAGGCGGCACTGTCGCCGGCGCTCATGCAGACTCGCCTGTCTGGATAATCGATCCTATTGATGGCACGACAAACTTTCTGCATGGCATTCCCCATTTTGCTATCTCGCTTGCGGTCATGGAAAAAGGCAGGCTTCTTGCCGGCACAATCTTTGATCCCGCCCGCAATGAATTCTTTTATGCCGAAGCAGGAAAAGGCGCCTTTCTGAACGATAGACGCATGCGTGTTTCTGGCAGACGCGCAATGCCAGAAAGCCTATTTGCGACAGGCATTCCGTTTTTAGGACGCGGTACAGACGAGACAGACACACAGTTTCTTGCTGAGCTAAAAACAATTATGCAAGCCTCATCCGGCGTGCGCAGAATGGGCGCTGCCAGCCTTGATCTCGCATGGGTTGCAGCTGGTCGCTATGAGGGATATTGGGAGCGGGGCTTGAATATCTGGGATATTGCGGCCGGTGTTATTTTGGTGCGCGAAGCTGGCGGTTTTGTGTCTGATTTTGCGGCCCGTGATAAGGCTCTTGAATCAGGCGACGTGGTCGCAGCCAATGCCCCGATGCATGTGCCGTTTCTTAAATTACTCCGCAGCGTTAGATAGTGCCTTTACTGACCTGAATGGTCAGCCGGCATAAAGAATGAATATTAAGGAAGCTCTTTGTTATGAGAGCTTCCTTTTTTATGCGGCAGTCATATTCTTGCCATTCTTTCTTGCCATGCTTACGATGGTAGTTAAGGGCATCGTCTCTTTTGTTTTTTTATCAGAATGATGCTGCAAGAATGCTTCCTTGGTTTTGCGGGGAACATGTGATTTTCTGAAAGGCGTATGATGACTGACCCGCGCACTTATCTCTGGCGAATGCTGATTGTCCTAGCGATAACAGGTCTTATTATTGCAGCTCTGTTTGAGCCTTTGAGAACTGCTTTTGCTGGAAACCCGTTCCTAAACGGCGTCATTATTTCCACCGCCTTTATCGGTGTTGCCTTTATCTTCCGCCAGATATTACGGCTTGCGCCAGAAGCACGCTGGCTGTCTGACATTCAGAAAACAAATAAGATTAGCCGCAGTGCCCCAAAGCCTGTTTTGCTGGCGACTGTTCATGTCATGCTCTCTGACAGTAATGATGAAGGTTATTTATCAGCGCTCTCGCTGCGCTCAGTTCTTGACGGCGTTGCCGCCCGCCTTGATGAGGGCCGTGAAATTTCGCGCTATCTGATTGGCTTGCTGGTATTTCTTGGTCTGCTCGGCACGTTCTGGGGATTATTGCAGACGATTGGGTCTGTTAGCACTGTGGTGAGCGGGCTTGACCTTACCGATGGTGACTTTGATAATATGATGTTGCAATTGCGCTCTGGCCTTGATGCGCCGCTCTCAGGGATGTCGACAGCCTTTTCATCGTCTCTGTTTGGTCTTGGTGGCAGCCTCATTCTTGGCTTTCTTGACCTGCAACTTGGCCAAGCCATGGGGCGGTTCTTCAATGAAGTTGAAGATTGGCTGTCAGCATTTGCCCGCTATAATGATTTAAACTCGCAATCTGGTAACAGTGGTTCTGCTGCTCTTGCGCATGGCCTGTCTGAGGAAGGCGCGCGCGCGCTGTTAAAACTAGCCAATCAGATGGAACGCAGTGAGGCAGATCGTACCTCCCAGACACAACAGATCATTCAGATGAATGCGACATTATCAATGTTGGCTGAACAGATGTCTGATGATCGCCGGCTCCGCGACCAGCTTGCCACCCTTACCATCCATATCCAGTCCCTTAGTCAGCAAATGACTGAGGACGGGCTGGCACGCGATAATATGCTTCAGGCAGAATTACGCTCGCTTAGCACTGCTGTGATAAAACTCGCAGAATCGAAGGGTTAACCCGATGGCACTTTCCCGTCTTGGGACGCGAAGCCGACCGGTTGATTTTACATGGCCGGGATTTGTTGATGTGATGGCAAGCCTGTTAATGGTGTTTGTCTTCGTCCTGCTTGTCTTCGTGCTGATACAAGCCAACCTTGCCCACCGTCTTTCCGGTCAGGATGCCAGCCTATCTGAGCTCCGCCGGGAGCTTTCCATGCTTGGTGAATTATTATCGCTAGAACGTGATGCTAGTGCCTCTTTGTCAGCTGATTTATCGCGGACCAGAAATCAGCTGGAACTTGCCGAAAATAGCAACTCGGCCTTGAATATAGAGCTTGCCTCCCTTACCAGCCAACTGGCGATGAGCCAGACCGAAAAAGAGACGCTGGCAGCAACCCTTGCAGCAGAAAAATTACGCGCAACAGCTGCCGTCGATAAGGCAACAGCTAAAATTGCAGCACAGCAGGAACGCCTTGATATGCTGGGTAGTCAACTCGCTGAAACAGGGGCGCAGTTGGCTGACCTGCAACAAACATCTGCGACAACAGCTGATGCGTTAGCCGCAGAAAAAGTAATTTCAGCAGACGCTCAAAAAGAGGTCAATAAGCTGGTTGTCGCCATGCAGTCACTAGAGGATGAACTTAGCCGCCTCAGACGACTTCTCTCCGAAAAAGAACGCCAGTCTGTTGAAGATAAGGTCGCCATTGCCAATCTTGGTAAAGCCCTCAACAATGCGCTGGCGAATAAGGTACAGGAACTGCAAAAATTCAAATCTGAATTTTTTGGTAAATTACGGGATATCTTAAAAGACCGAAGTGATGTTCGGGTTGTTGGCGATAGATTTGTCTTTCCGTCCGAAGTCCTGTTCGCCCCCGGAAAAGCCACTATCGGAGATACTGGTAAACAGCAATTAGGCGATATTGCAAATGCTATCACAGATATTGTTGGTGATATTCCCTCAGACATCCCTTGGGTGCTGCAGATTGACGGGCATACAGATACTATTCCTGTACGGGGCTATTATACTGATAATTGGGACCTCTCAACTGAACGGGCGCTCTCTGTTGTCAGGTTCCTTATTTCAATGGGCGTGCCAGCAGATAAGCTTGCTGCAACCGGCTATGGCGAGTTTCAGCCAATCGCTGAGGGAAATACAGCCGAGGCACGCGGAAAGAACCGCCGGATTGAACTTACTCTTACACAGCGTGTAAATATCGGCACAAATTAATGCGGGTAATAGGCCCGTATAGTGTTCTTTTAGCGGCCATTTTCTTACCCCTTTATCATGCGCTCTCATCCGAAATCCCGTTTGACGATATTCTGCAATCTAAGCCAGAAACGCATGTCGCACATTATCAGTCCAGCCTCACAGATATGGTCTCAAACCGTCACCTCAGCCTTACTCGGTTTAAGTTGGCAGATAAAGATCATACATTTTATGCCGCCACAAACGAGCCGTCTAATACGCTAAATTCTTTTTATTTTAGCACAGAGCCAGAGTCAGGTTTAGGACCTCGGCCATTATCAGAACATATGCCAGAAAACAGCGCGCCTGTGATAATATATAAGGCTCACTTAAAGCTACACCGCCGAGACAACATTATATTCTTTAACTCTCTAGATAGCTCATTTGACGTAACCACATCACGGCACCCGTACAGAAGCGGTTTTGCCGATAATTCGCAGATGACTAAAACCATCATTGACCAGCAAGAGGACATCATCACTTTTGCTCTTCAGAAACCCTACATACAGCATGATTTACCCTCAGATTTCCAAATGGAATGGCCCGTTAATATCACCCTGTTCTGTAATTGTGGGCCGGATAAGAATCTGCTGTTATCAGGCTCTGGCACGGCTTCCCTTAATGCTGTCAGTCAACAATTTATGTTGCAAGGCGGTATGCCATCAAACAAAGGGAATTACTCATTAGGGATACAAGGAGACCTGCCATATAATCTGAACAACATTACGATGTTTCACGCCCGCGCAAAGCTAGAGACACCATCTGGCTCGCATCATAATTCACATGGCTCAATAACATCGCTTATTACAACTGAACCTGATGTTACTATCATCGGCCAATATCTTGGCATAGTTCGCCTGCCAAACCACGCCGTTGATAATTTTGCGGTACAATTTTCTAATTAAGGTAGCATCACCGCAAATGACCGCAACCGCCAGCAGATCAGGTGAATTGATGCAAGGCAAGCTGCTGGTAGAGCGGCGATGATGCCAGCAAGGCATCATGCGTTCCAGAGGCAACAATACTGCCCTTATCCATCAACAGGATGATATCTGCATCGATGATAGTTGATAGCCGATGGGCAATCACAAGGCTGGTGCGTCCTTCCATCAGGCTGAGAAGCGCTGTTTGAATCGCTGCCTCACTCACACTATCAAGGGCACTGGTTGCTTCATCAAGAAGCAGAATAGCAGGGTCGCGCAAAATAGCCCGCGCAATGGCAAGCCGCTGTTTCTGACCGCCAGATAGCCGCACCCCTTTTTCGCCCACCGGCGTATCATAGCCCTGCGGCAACTGGCAGATAAAGTCATGTGCCTGAGCCTGACGCGCTGCGGCTTCAATCTCAGCGCGTGAGGCCTCTGGCTGACCAAAGGCAATATTATCAAGAACGGTAGAGGAGAACAGCGCCGGGTCTTGCGGAACCAGACCAATATGATTGCGGACATCACGTCGCGTCATGCTGGTAACATCAATATTGTTCAGGCTGATACTGCCACTAGTTGGCTCATAAAACCGCAAAATGAGATGGAACAGGGTGGATTTCCCAGCGCCGCTCGGACCAACAATCGCTATCTTCTGCCCCGGAGAAGCGGTGAAACTGATCTCGTGAAGCGCTGCCCTTCCCTGCTGAGCCGCATAGGCAAAGCTCAGCTTGTCACATATAATAGTTACGCCGTCAGCATGGGGGAGTGAGCGCGGCGCGGCAGGGTCTGCCACCTGTGCCGGTACCGATAATAGCTGAGCTATTCTCTCTGCAGCCCCTGCAGCCCGCTGCAAATCGCCGCCAAGCTCAGAGAGCGTTCCTGCAGATGATGCCACAAGAAAGGCATAGAAAATAAACGATGATAAATCTCCGGCACTGATTTTCCCAGCAAGCAGGTCCCGCCCGCCTATCCACAAAATAGCCGCAATGCCGGTAATAATCATAAACATGATAAATCCGGCAAGCAGGCTACGCAGTCTAACGCGTATCAGGGCAGCAGACAGGCTTTCATCAAGACTATTACTAAATCTGCCAAGCGCCATCATTTCGCGTGAAAAGGCATGAATGGTGCGGATAGCGCTAATATTTTCTTCCGCCTGAACACCCATATCAGCCAATCTGTCTTGGGCAATACGTGATGCTGCTCGCAAACGGCGCGCCAGTAAAATAAGTGGCACCACGATAAGCGGCACAATAATCGCAACGACCAGAGACATTTTTGGCGAAGATAAAACAACCAAAACAGTCCCGCCAATCAGCAGAATAAAACTACGCGTGGCCATCGACAGCGTTGTGGCAAGAACTGTTTGAACAACTGAAATATCAGTTGTCAGCCGCGATAGAATATCACCTGTGCGGGCAGTTTCAAACCAGCTCAGAGGAAGCGATAGCGTATGGGCAAACACCGAACGCCTGATATCTGCCATGACATTCTCAGCAACATGATTAAGCAAGCTCATCCGGAAGAAACTACCCAGCCCCAATAAAGCTGCAAGCCCCACTACCGCAAGAACAGACAGATCAAGCACATCAGGGTTTCGGTCCCCAAGACCATTATCTACCAGAAAGGCAAAGCCGCGACCCAGTGATAACAGCGCAAAAGACACCAGAAGCAACGCACAGCTTGCCGCAATCACACCGCGGCGATACGGGCGTATATAAGGCCAGAACAGCTTCAATGTCCGCAAAGACGTTGGCGTGTCAGCATCCTTTTTATCGTCTGTTATCTGCATTCTTGCTCACACATTTTCTGGTATCAGAACTCTTCGATACGTTCTACGCTCTTTTCGCAGAATATCCAGTGACAGATCTGCGGCAGATAGACCCAATCATACCGAGCATGATACGTGAAAAAGGCTTGCATCGCCTTCGAACAAACTGTATACCACTGCCTTCACGGATGTGATTTTACTGACCCCAGTTTTTGAAAAAAGCTATGTGTTATGCCAGCAGGCGATGGTGAAACCCCGTCAAATATGTAGCGGAGACAGATACGATGAAAAAAGATATTCACCCAGAATACCACGAAATTACGCTTGTTATGACAGATGGTACTGAGCGCAAAATTCGCTCTACATATGGCAAGCCAGGCGATGTTATGAAGCTGAGCGTTGACCCGTTAAACCATCCAGCATGGACTGGTGTTCAGCGTATGCTTGGCACTGAAGGTCAGGTTGCTCGCTTTAACAAGCGCTTTGGTGGTCTTGGCGTTAAGTCAGAATAGTTCGCCTTACACAGGCTTATGACCGATTCAAAACGGCCTCATGATTATGAGGCCGTTTTTTTATACGTTTTCGCGCACCAGCTTTAGCCAAACATAGTTGCAGCTGTAAAGACCGCCAACATGCGAGTCGGACCCCTGACACCTCGATATTCATTTTTTACGCATCACCGCAAGCTTGCTAATACCCAAAATATCATTATCTAGGTTTTAGATGATTTTGCCATGACAGCCGCCTGCGCTGCGGCAAGGCGTGCAATCGGCACCCGGAAGGGTGAGCAGGAGACATAATCAAGACCAGCTGACTGACAGAAATGAATAGATGCCGGATCGCCGCCATGCTCCCCGCAAATGCCAAGTTTGATATCAGGGCGAGACGCGCGGCCTTTTTCAACACCCAGCTTCACCAGCGCGCCAACACCATCAATATCAATTGACACAAACGGGTCGACCGCATAAATGCCAGCATCTTGGTAGGCATGCATGAAACTAGCGGCATCATCGCGGCTAATACCCAAAGCCGTTTGGGTTAGGTCGTTGGTACCGAATGAGAAAAATTCTGCCTGTTCTGCTAACTGGTCAGCACATAGTGCGGCACGGGGCAACTCTATCATTGTGCCGATCAGATAGGTGAATGTTTGTCCCGTTTCAGTTTGCACAGCATGGGCTTCCGCCTCGATAATCTGGCGGCAGATTTCAATCTCACGCGCTGTGGCCGCAAGTGGCACCATAATTTCAGGTATCGGAGCAGCGCCTGTTGCGGCAACCTTGGCAACCGCTTCAAAGATAGCACGTGATTGCATCGCACATATCTCAGGATAGCTGATAGCAAGCCGGCATCCGCGGTGACCCAGCATGGGGTTTGATTCGCGCAGACGCAACGCACGCTGGCGGGCAAGATCAACAGAAACACCAGCCTGCTGTGCAACCTCCGCAAGCTCTTCCTCGCTGTGCGGCAGAAACTCATGTAGCGGCGGGTCAAGCAGTCTAATCGTAACCGGAAGGCCTGACATAATCTCGAACAAGGCAACAAAATCCTGCCGCTGCATTGGCAATAGCTTATCAAGAGCTAATTGCCGGCCTGCGGTATCAACAGCCATGATCATTTCGCGCATCGCAATAATTCTGTCAGAATCAAAGAACATATGTTCTGTCCGGCACAGCCCGATACCTTCGGCACCAAAGGCGCGCGCTGCCTCGGCATCTGCTGGTGTTTCAGCATTTGTACGCACCGCCATATCGCGCATGCCATCTGCCCAGCCCATGATAATTTCAAAAGCGCCCGACAGAGACGGCTGTACCATGTCCAAGGTACCCAGATAAACTTCACCTGCCGCCCCATCAATTGTCAGCGTATCACCATCTTTTAATTCAACATCACCGCAATAAACGATACCGCGCTGACTATCGATACGAAGCTCGCCTGCGCCCGAGACACATGGCCGGCCCATACCGCGTGCAACAACCGCAGCATGGCTCGTCATACCGCCCCGTGCCGTTAGAATGCCGGCAGCAGCATGCATGCCATGGATATCTTCAGGACTGGTTTCTAGCCGCACCAGAATAACAGACTGGCCCTGACTAGCGCGCTTTTCGGCCATGTCTGCTGTCAGCGTAATAATCCCGCTTGCCGCACCTGGTGAGGCCGGTAATCCGCGAGCAATTGCGTGTCTGTCTGCTGAGGGGTCAAGGGTAGGATGTAATAGCTGATCAAGCGATGCTGGGTCTAGTCTCATCACTGCTTCTTGTTTGGTGATAAGCCCTTCTTCAGCCATATCAACAGCAATCGTCAAAGCAGCTTCTGCAGTCCGTTTACCGCTGCGTGTCTGCAACATATAGAGCTTATTCTGCTGCACCGTAAATTCAAGGTCCTGCATATCCCCATAATGCCGCTCTAGTGTCGTGCGGACATCTGCTAATTGGGTAAAAATTTCAGGCATTGCTTCTTCAAGAGACGCTACGTCTGTTCCGGCTACCTCGCGGGCGTGGCGCGTCAGTGGCAGGGGCGTGCGAATACCAGCAACAACATCCTCACCCTGTGCATTGATAAGATATTCGCCATAAAACAGATTTTCGCCCGTCGACGGATTCCGTGTAAAAGCAACACCTGTCGCGCAATCATTACCTTTATTGCCAAACACCATCGCTTGCACATTAACAGCCGTGCCCCATTCGGCCGGAATATCATTCAAACGACGATAGGTAATTGCGCGCTGATTCATCCAGCTAGCAAAGACAGCCCCGATAGCGCCCCAAAGCTGTTCCATCGGATCTTGCGGGAAATCAATACCGGCTTCTTCAGTAACGATCTTTTTGTATTCACCAACAAGTTGTTCCAGATCATCACCGCTGAGATCGGTATCAACAAAAATGCCCCGCTTCAATTTCATATCTTCAAGAGCGTCTTCAAACAGTCCGTGATCCACTTCCATCACGACATCGCCATACATCTGAATAAACCGGCGATAGCTGTCATAAACAAACCGCGCATCACCTGTGCTGGCGGCTAGACCTGCGGCTGTCTTATCGTTTAACCCAAGATTAAGAACTGTATCCATCATGCCCGGCATCGAGGCACGAGCGCCTGAGCGAACAGATAGAAGCAGCGGGTTAGTCTCGTCTGCGAATATGCTTCCAGTTTCCTGTTCAACAAGCTGAAGCGCTGTTTCAACATCAGCCTTCAGCGCATCAGGATAACAGTGATCATTATTGTAATAATGCGCGCACACATCAGTTGATATTGTAAAGCCTGGCGGGACAGGCAATCCAATAGATGCCATTTCGGCAAGGTTGCCACCTTTACCACCCAGCAGAGAGCGCATGCTGGCATCCCCATCACATCGAGACTTACCAAATGAATACACCCATTTTTCCATGCGCTGGCTCCTGTTTCTTTTTTAACTCTAGCCTATTTATCCAGAGATAGGATAATCGCTACTTTTCTCAAGTCCTAGAAGGTTTCTGTAAGATGCCTACCGTCTGACTAGCTACCTTCTATCTGAGATAAGTCGCCGATAAGCGCCATCCGCGCCCGCACAAGCGATAGCAGCGCTAAACGGTTTAGCCGAACCTCATCAATCTCGCTATTAATCATCACATGGGTGAAAAACTGCTCAATCGGATCTGCAAGGCCGCTCATCGCTGTCATCAACTCAGCCATGCTAGCTGGTGTATCAGGCATGATTTCCGGCAGCATATTAACAGCCGCCAAGAGCTGGGTTTCCTGCTCAGTCTCGAATAATGCTGCTGATGGCGCTGTCTCTGGCAAGGCTGCCTTTTTTTCTTCGGCGGCAAGTAATGAGGCAACACGGCGCCACCCCGACAAGACGGCGGCTCCTGATACGGTTTTCAGAAAGCTATCAAGCTGTGCGGACTGCCGCATGATCAGGTGCAGCCGGCCAACCCCCTCATGACAACCAAGAACCGCACTGACAACATCATGTGCAATACCTTTATTCCGCAGGACAACACGCAATCTTTCGCGGAAAAACGCGGGCAAATCGGCATCACTATCATCAAACTTATATAGAACTGCGGCATGCTTCATCAGCTTATCAAGCGGCAAAGACACATCTGCTTCATCCATAATCCGCAAGATTCCCAGCGCAGCGCGGCGCAATGCGTAAGGGTCACGAGAGCCTGTCGGCTTTTGATCAATCCCGAAAAAGCCTGTTAAGGTATCAAGCTTATCGGCAAGAGATACAGCATAACCTTCAGCAGAACGGGGCAGGTTATCTGATGGGCCTTGCGGGCGATAATGGTCTGAAATCGCCTGACTGACAGCCGCTGTTTCATTGCCTGAGGCCGCATAATAGCCGCCCATAACACCCTGTAATTCAGGAAATTCACCAACCATCCCCGTCACAAGATCTGCCTTGGATAGCTGGGCAGCACGCCGCGCATCAGCGTCATCACAGCCGGGAAGATAATCGGCAAATTGCCCAGCAAGATTAGCCAGCCTATCAGCTTTCTGAGCCACAGTGCCAAGACCATCAAAAAAAGCAACCGAGGCAAGTTTTGGCAACAGAGACTCAAGCGGTGTCATGCTATCCTGTTGCCAGAAAAACGCGGCATCTGACAGCCGGGCTTTCAGGACCCGCTCATTTCCTGCGGCAATCAGCGATACCTGATCAGCATCACAATCTCTATTTGCTATGGTCAGAAAATAGGGCGCAAGCTGGCCACTCTGTTCATGACCTTCTGGAAAGCGTGTTGCAAAAAACTTCTGATGAACACGCATTGATGTTACCAGCACTTCTGCGGGCAATGCCATAAATTCAGGCTGAATACGGCCTAAAATGGCATGCGGCCATTCCACTAGCCCCGTAACCTCACGCAGTAATCCTTCATCCGGGACAAGCTCAATGCCATGCGCTTCTGCTAGCATATCTGACTGGCGCATAATATCGTCGCGGCGAATATTTGCATCAACAATGACATGCGCTGCTTTCATATCGCCAAGATAGCTATCAAAATCACTTAGCTGAATGGGATCATGCGGATAAAAAGGATGGCCATGCACCTGCGCGCCAAGCGGCATTACCATACCGCCCCCAAGCGCTATCTCGCCATCAATAGCCTGCCCATCAACAAGAACACTAACAGACGTTAATGGGCGCACCCAAGTAACAGTCGAGCGGGACCAGCGCTGGCTTTTCGGCCAGGGGAACTGACTGATAACATTTGTGATAAGGGGCACCAGAATATCTGCTAGAACAGCGCCTATCTGCGTTACATTTGCAAACAGGAAACTGCCTTTATCTGTTGCGCGCACTTCAAGTGCATCGCGCGACAGACCAGCTGACAGGCAGAACCCGTCAATCGCCTTATCTGGTGCATCACTGCGTGGTCCACGGCGCTCACTTACACTGTCCGCAAGACGTGCTTCAAGCCCGGTAATTTCGACAGCCATATGACGCGGGCTAATAGCGCTGCGTCCTGCTACCGGAGAAAAGCCAGCCTCTGTAAGGCCATCCATCAGACGAGATTGCAGGGCTTTAATTGCATCTGCTTGCAAGCGGGCTGGGATTTCTTCACAAGAAATTTCGACAAAAAGAAGGCTCATGCTCCCGCCCCCTTTATATTTCCAACCCATGCCTCACAGCAGCCTTTTGCCAATGTCCGCACCCGGGCAATATATCCCTGACGTTCAGTAACAGAGATAACCCCGCGCGCATCAAGCAGATTAAACAGATGGCTTGCCTTCATACAATGGTCATAAGCTGGCAAGGCAAGGCTCTCATCAAGCAGCTTCTGGCATTCAGCCTCACTATCCTTGAAATGCTGAAGCAGCAAATCTGTGTCAGCAACTTCAAAATTCCAGCGTGAAAATTCAACTTCAGCACGGTGGAAAATATCACCGTAGCATTTCCCGCCTTCATCATTGGGAACACCGTCCCAGTCCAGCTGATAGACATCATCAATGCCTTGAATGAACATCGCAAGCCGCTCTAGCCCGTAGGTAAGCTCAAGCGGAACAGGGCTACATTCAAGCCCGCCAACCTGCTGGAAATAGGTAAATTGTGAAATTTCCATCCCATCGCACCAGACTTCCCAGCCAAGACCCCATGCACCAAGCGTCGGCGATTCCCAATCATCCTCAACAAACCGAATATCATGAGCATGTACATCAAGGCCAATAGCTTGAAGCGAGCCAAGATAGAGTTCTTGTGCGTTTGCCGGCGAGGGCTTTAAAATAGTCTGGAACTGATAATAATGTTGCAGCCTGTTTGGATTTTCACCGTAACGTCCATCAGTTGGACGGCGCGAGGGCTGCACATAGGCAGCTTTCCAGATATCATCAGGACCAAGGGCCCGCAATGTGGTTGCCGGATGGAATGTCCCTGCCCCCACTTCCATGTCATAGGGCTGAAGGATAACACAGCCATTGGCAGCCCAATAGCTTTGTAGGTTAAGAATAATAGACTGAAAATCGGTGCGCATAGCTGATTGTTTCTAACGAAAAGAAATCAAAAGAGAATGCCGCAATCTAGCCTATCTAAACGCAGGAAATCAACCGCGAACAGAACAGGCAGCCCGGCTACATCCGGCGGCTGTAACAAACGCGCCACATTCATCACATTCTCTGAGTTCAAGCGCATCATCTTCTGCGCTGTCTCTTTCGTTATTTTTGGCATTTGCCTGCGCGCCAGATTGCGGTGTATTGCCTGATTCAGGCGGACGCAGTTTGGCATTCCGCTTTTCGATAATACGAAAAACTGTCCAGACACCTGCCAAAATAACAGCAAGCCCTAAAAACTTTGCAATCATATTATTGCCTCCTTCTTGTAGGCCTGCGCCAACATCTTATAGCCCAAAACGCGACCAGTGTGCGCGCTCTTCGACTTGTGCAATCCCATCATCCAGAAGCTGGGCAGCAAACCCAGCAGGCAGGTGCGAGCCAAGGCGCGCTGTAACGCTTCGCCATGAGGATCGCTGAGACAGGGTAATAATTTTTACATCTGGTCCAAACCGGTTTTCCAAAACCTCATGGAAAAGACCAACACCATCAACAAGACCCAAGGTTTTTGCTTGAGTTCCTGTCCAAAATTTCCCGCTGAACAGCTCTTCATCAGCACCAGAAAGCCGTGTGCCACGACGCGATTTTACGTAATCAATAAAGAGCTGGTGAATGTCTGACTGTAATGCTTTGAGATGGGCAATATCGGTGTCTTTTTCTTCGGAAAAAGGGTCCAGCATCGATTTAGACAAGCCGCTGGTATAAACCCGCCGCTCCACACCAAGGCGTTTAAGGGCTTCAGGAAACCCAAAGCCAGAAGAAATTACCCCGATCGAGCCTATGACAGAGGCAGAATTTGCATAGACTTCATCAGCAGCTGCAGCAAGCCAATAGCCGCCAGAGGCTGCAACATCTTCGCAAAACGCCAAAACAGGCACATTATAACGGGTTGCCAATTGACGGATTCGCGCGGCGATAAGCTGGCTCTGCACGGGTGAGCCGCCGGGCGAATTAATCACCAACGCAACCGCTTTAACAGACGGAATGGTAAAAGCGCGTTTAAGCTGGCTTTCAATCTGATTCAGATTAAGGCCACGCCGAAGCGGGCCTGATTCAGATGCGATAACACCAGACAGCCTGACAACAGCAACCTTAGGAAGCTTTTTACGCCAGAATAATAATGAAGAAAATGATGCCATGTGAGAGTTAAACTGCCAAATTATGAAAGATGAGTTGTCGCTGGATGAACAAGCTGCACACTCTCCCCTTTCATAACCTGTTGTGCCTCATGCGTCAAAGCACCAGTTGGGGTGTGAAGCACAAGACCGGGAAGCACTGCCATCGCGCCCTTCACTGCTTTTCGCGCCGTAATAATCATTCTGATTGCCGGGCTGGTCTGATAGGACCATAGCGGAAACAGCACAATCTCGCCGGCGCCGCCTGCCCTCAATCTAGCCATAATAATATCAGTCCTGTCTGCACGCACAATCATCGTCAGCCGGCCTTTTGGTTTTAGGGCGGCAAGACCTGCATCAACCCATTCGCCCAGCCTTGCATCTGTCTCGTAATGGGCAAGCGTGCGGCGTCTGGACCGCGACGGAGCATCAGAGGCGTGATGAAATGGGGGGTTTGAGACAACATGATCAAATGAGCCAGCCATCACAGGCGGCAAAGATAATATATCGGCACGCAGGGGGCGGATACGCGCATGCTGCTGATTAATGCCAATATTATGGCTAAGCAACGCATGGTTTACGGGATCAATTTCAGCTGCTGTTATCTGGGCATCGGCAAGACGGTGTGCAATCGCAAGCGATATGCCGCCAACTCCTGCGCCCATATCAAGCAAACGTCCTGCCTTCATCTGGATAGTCGCCGCTACCATAACAGCATCAGTACCAATACGATAACCGCTCCGCGGCTGGCGAACCTGTATCTGCCCGTTCAGGAAGCTATCATCGCTCGTCTCTGTATCCTCAGCTAACGGTTTATCCGTCATAACAGTCCTTTTTCTTCGCAAACATTATAATTCTCGTCGCACTATCATTATCGGCATCATTATCGGCGCGTTGCTGCTACCATCGAGCGGATTGCGCCAAAAATGCACATTTTACTTGCTCCAAAAATCGCCACACCGTAACAAATAGACCACAGCCATTAGTAACCTCGCACGACCATATCACCGACGGGACGTTTCGGGAATGACCTCAGATACGATGACCAACACTAATTCACAGCCTGCATCGCTTGATCCGCTGCTCGTGCTTACCAAACAGGCTATGGCCCGCACCAATGATGTTATCATTGAGCGGCTTGGCTCGGACGTGCCTCTCATCCCGCAGCTTGCTGGTCATCTGGTTGCTGCTGGGGGAAAACGCATGCGCCCTATGCTGTGTCTAGCAGGCGCTCTTTTAGGTCAGCACTCATCGGGGGGGGCGCCCGGATCCGACCTGCCCGAAGCTGCCCATCTGCTGGCAGCATCAGTTGAATTCATCCATAGCGCAACATTGCTGCATGATGATGTCATCGACATGTCAGACAAGCGCAGAGGCCGTGATACCGCGAATGCCATTTGGGGGAATGAAGCATCAGTTCTGGTGGGGGATTTTTTGTTTGCCCGCGCGTTTCAGCTCATGGTGCTAACTGGTGATATCTCGGTTCTGGATATGCTGTCTTCTGCATCGGCTAGAATAACCGAGGGCGAGATCAAGCAAATGAGTTTGGCAGGAGAGCCTGCTAGCCCGCTGGAAGATTATCTGGATGTGATTACCAACAAAACAGCTATTCTATTTGCTGCTGCTTCTGAATCTGGGTGCCGGGTTGGCGGCGGAACAGATGCTGAGTGTCTGGCAATGCATAATTATGGCTTGTCGCTTGGACGCGCGTTTCAGATTTGTGATGATGCGCTGGACTATGCGGCCACGAGTGATGGTATGGGGAAGAATACCGGTGATGATTTCAGAGATGGGAAAATCACGATGCCTGTTATTCTAGCATGGGGCGATGGCAGTGCGCAGGAGCGTGCCTTCTGGCAGCGTACGCAAGCTGAGAGTGATATTAATGAGGGGGATTTTGAAGAGGCCGTTGCCATTCTGAACCGCCATAACGCCATTGAACGTTCCTTGGCAGCCGCTGAGCAGGAAGTTGAACTGGCACTCAAAAGCCTATCAGGCCTTGGCGATACTGCGCTGACATCAGCGCTGATGTCAGCCGCTCTCTTTTCGGTGAAACGTAGCCACTAGCGCGTTATACCCCTGAGCTTATCAAAGGAGCGAATGCCTGCCATGCCAAGCATGCCAGCTCGGGCTCCATCAGGTAAGAATTTCCTCGGCAAACAAGCAATATAGTGCCTATCATCGCAAACTTAGTGATATGATGATAAAAGGCCGTGTTATCTGGTATGGGCGAAGTATTGGCTAGGTGTCTTTCCTACCCAGTGAAACAGATTTTTTTGAGCCTTTTTAACGGTATTTTCCCCGAGCCTCTTTATCCGAGCCTCTTTAATAGTATTTTTAATGTGACCCTGTGCAAAGGTAGATAATGGCAAATAACTGGCGGAACGCACCTAATAAATTCAGGAAACGTGACAGCGCGTCAAAAACACGCGCTCAATCAGCAGAAAAGAAACTGCCGCGTAATGCGCCTGATATTGACTGTGTTATCACCCATTTAGGGGCCCGCGGTGATGGCATTGCCGAGGCAGAAATGGTGCTTGATTATCAGCCGCAAACCGTTCGGCTATTCGTCCCCGACTCTCTGCCGCATGAAACGCTTAAGGTCAAACCGATAAGCCGCACATCTGATGGTGTCCGGGCAGATATTATTGAGCTCATCACCCAAAGCCCTGACCGTAAAGAGCCTTCTTGTGATGTATTTCCTGCCTGCGGTGGTTGTCAATTCCAACATATGGCGTCTGATGCTTATCGCGGATGGAAAGAAGGCGCGCTCTCTGAGGTGCTTGAGAGGGGGGGCATTTCTCCTACACAAAGACGCCCGACCATATGGACAGGCCCCGGCTCACGCCGCCGTGTCACGCTATCCTTCAGGCGGACTGCTGATACCTTCATTCTGGGATTTCTTGGCAGAGCAAGCCAGTTTATCCAGCCAGCCTCTTCCTGCACTATTATGCTTCCCGAACTTTCCAAGGTAGCATTGTTGCTGCAGGGCTGGGGCCTTCACCTACCAGCAGGCAGTAATGGCCAGTGCCAGCTCAACCTACTTGATAGCGGTGTTGATATCCTTGTGTTACCGCAAGAAAAACTGGCCCATGATGTGCTATCCACTCTTGCCCATGAAACAGCTATGGTTGGATGTCAGCGCTTATCGGTTCTGCAACCAGGTGATGATGACCCCTACCTTATCTATGCTGGCGGCGAGGCAGTGCTGCGCTGGGGTGGTCTTACACTTTCCCCGCCAAGTGGCGCCTTTCTGCAGTCAACTCTCATCGGTGAAGCTGCCCTTCAAGATGCCGTTGCTGACTGCGTAAAAGAGGCCCGCTCCATTGCTGATATTTTTTGCGGTAGCGGTACATTAAGCGCGCCGCTTCTTAACAAGGGCAAAACCGTCCTTGCAGCAGATAACGCATCCTCAGTGACCCATTTTCAGCAGGCGGCAAATAAAGCCGGTTATGGGCATGAAGTAACCTTTGTGCGCCGTAACTTGTTTGATGCGCCATTGCGGGCTGATGAACTTGCCGGAATTGACTGCGCTATCATCGATCCGCCACGTGCCGGAGCATCGGCTCAGATAGCCGAAATCGTAAAAGCGCGACTTCCTGTTATTGCAATGATTTCGTGTAATCCGCATAGCTTTTGCCGGGATGCACAACAGCTTCTTGCCGCAGGATATGTATGTGACTGGCTTCAGATGATAGACCAGTTTCACCTCACCCCGCATACAGAACTTGTAGCCCGCTTCTCGCACGACGCTGGAACAGCGGCATGATGCAAAAATATTCTGTCTCTATCAGAGGCCATGCAACATCAATATCACTGGAACCGGAATTCTGGGATGTTCTCTGCGCCCTTGCGACAGCGCAAGATAAGCCTGTTGCCCAGCTTATCGCAGAGATTGATACAGACCGTAGCCGGACATCTGGCGGCCTCTCAAGTGCTATCCGCCTGCATATCCTAAACGAAATGCGTCAGCGCCTGACACTACCCCCAGAATAGCTGGCGCCAGAAAAACAGAAACGTCTTATTTGCACGAGTTTATGGCGGGTGGATAGTTTTTATCCTGATATTTCTAAGCTAAGTTTTCCTAATCCGAAACGGGCTCTTCGGGCAAAAAAATAACAAAAAGAAGATAGTCATACAAGGAAGCGCAGAAGAGATGAAAATTGGAATCCTAGAAGTCGGTCAGAACAATGCCAAGATGGACCAGCGCCACCCTCACTATGCCGAAATGTTCATCAGCATGTTCGCTTCTATCGGCGCGCCCCTGTCATGCACTGCAATTGCCGTCAAAGATGGTATTTTCCCGGCGTCAGTTTCCGCGTTTGATGGCTACCTTATTACGGGATCTGCCTTTGGCGTTTATGATGATGTGCCATGGATTGACCAGCTAATGTCTTTTATCAGAGAGGCACATGCACAAAAAATTCCGCTGATGGGTATTTGTTTCGGCCATCAGCTTCTTGCTCATGCGTTAGGGGGTCGGGCTGAAAAGTCAGAAAAAGGCTGGGGTGTTGGCGAACGTAAGGTAGATATTAAGGCACATGCCCCTTGGATGGGCAGCGACAAGAGCAACGTAACACTCATCTATTTCCATCAGGATCAGGTCACAGAACTGCCGCCAGGCGCAACTTGTATTGCTGGTGATGCCTTCTGCCCGAACGCAATTTTTGCAATTGATGATACGGTCTTTAGCGTTCAGGGACACCCAGAATTTTCTGCCGACTATTCCAGAGACTTGCTTACAATTCTGACACCAAAGGTTGGCGAGGAACGAACAAAGACTGCGCTGGCTACTCTGAATAACACAACAGATGATATTATTGTTGCAGACTGGATACAGACATTTTTTCGACAGCCCCGCACGGCATAAATAATGAGGCGAATAAAACTGACCTGTCTTGCAAGGACCGGAGTGAGGGAGCAATAAGAGCGATATGACACTTGTAGTTGGGCTTGATACGGGCGGCACCTTTACCGATGCTGCATTGCTAGACATGACAGAGCGCCGTGTTGTTGCGTCTGCCAAATCGCTTACCACACGCCATGACCTTGCTATTGGTGTTGGCAATGCCATTGAGGCTCTGCTTACCTCATGGAAAGGCAACCGTGATGATATTTCTCTTGTCAGCCTATCAACAACATTAGCAACAAATGCTGTGGTTGAATCTGTTGGCGGTGCTGTTTGTCTTATTCTGATTGGCTTTGATGCGGAGATGACCGGGCGTGCGGGCCTTACCGACGCTCTTGGCAGTGACCCTGTTCTGCATCTTACCGGCGGCCATAGAACAGATGGCAGTGTGCAGGGGCCACTAGATGAAAAGGGGCTGCTTGCTGGCCTTGAAAATGTGGCGGGGCAGGTTTCAAGCTTTGCTGTTGCCAGTCATTTTGCCACCCGCAATCCTGAACATGAGCAGCGGGTGCGCGATATGCTGCGTAAGGAAACAGGTCTTCCTGTGTCCTGCAGTTATGAGTTATCATCCAGCCTTGGCGGGCCACGCCGCGCCTTGACGGCGCTCCTGAATGCCCGCCTGATAAGCCTGCTTGAACGACTTATTACGGCCACCGAACAGGTGATGATAACCTCGCATCTCTCCTGTCCGTTAATGGTTGTCAAAGGTGATGGCTCATTACTTCATGCAGATTTTGCCCGCTCGCGTCCAGTTGAAACAATTTTGTCTGGTCCGGCAGCCAGTCTTGCAGGGGCAGCCTTTCTGGCAGACGAAAAAACCGCACTTGTGGCTGATATTGGCGGCACAACAACTGATATTGCGCTGCTGCGTGGCGGCGCGCCCCTGCTGAGCAGTGAGGGCGCGCATGTTGGCGGCTGGCAGACAATGGTGGAGGCAGCCCGCATCCGCACCTCCGGCCTTGGCGGGGATTCAGACGTACAAACGGCTAGCAGATCGCGCGATGGCGGCGTTATTCTTGGCCCACGGCGCGCTATCCCGCTGAGCCTATTAAGCACCCAGCATGACGGCATAAATGACTGGCTTGAAGAGCATTTGGCACAGGCCATTCCGTTGGCTTCTGATGCCCGTTTTATTGTTGCGGTTATGCCAGATGGGGTGCCGGACTGGCTATCACGATCTGAGGCAAAACTAGCCGAGATAGCATTAACCCATCCTGTCATACCACTTGCAAAGCTCGCAACCACTCAAGTAGCTCTGGGGGCAGTTGATAGGCTAGTGCGACGCGGCTTGCTAATGATGTCCTGTTTTACCCCAACTGATGCGGCTCATATTTTGAACCGGTTCGATGCTTTTGACAGGCAGGCAGCGATGCGCGGGGGCACCTTACTAGCCCGCCAGAAATCTGCTGCAGGAACGCCTATTGCCGCCTCACCCGAAGCGTTAGCAGAGTTAGTGTTAGCGGCCCTTACACGCCAATCAGCGATTGGTTTGATGGATGCAGCGCTCGCCGAAGATGGTAAGGGTGAGCGCGCTGTATCCTCCTCGCCCCTGCTTGTTGGCCTGTTTGATGAGGCCCGTCACAGCAGACAGACAGCAACCTCACATAGTTTGTGCCTTGATGTGCCGCTGATTGCCCTTGGGGCGTCTGCTGCCACCCATTACCCCGATATTGCAGCGCGCCTCGGCGCAACGCTTATTGTGCCAGAGCATGCTGATGTAGCCGGCGCGGTTGGCGCAGCAGCCGGCTCAGTGCGCCAGCGTGTAAGCATCATTGTGACCCAGCCAACTGACGGGCTGTTCAGAGTGCATCACCCTGATGGAGTGAATGATTTTGCCGCCCGTGATGAAGCGCTTCAACATGCCGAAGACGTTGCAAAGCTGCTAGCTGAAACCCGCGCTAATGCCGCAGGTGCGCGCAGCCCAAGCCTCACCTGTGATAGACATATCTCAGAGGTTGATATTGGCGGCGGCACAACCCTGTTTATGGAGGCAACGATTACAGCTGAGGCCGTTGGCGCGCCGGCACCCAAACCAGAGCGCTAGAGACACGCCGCCAGAGACAACCACCAGACAAAAGAGCTAGCCTGTCCGGTGATTTTTTGCCAAGCTTGTTTTCTGCCCTTTGATGTAATGGATAATAATGCATGACCCACCACGACCGCACGCTGATTACCAGTACACATTGGGGGAGCTTTCGGGCTGACTTGCGTGATGGCAAGCTTGTTGGCCTGAAAGATTTTGAAACAGATAAAGACCCCTCGCCGATTGGTCAGGGGCTACTAGATGTCTTAGAGGGCCCGACCCGTATTGCCCGCCCCGCCATCCGGAAAAGCTGGCTGGAGAACGGCCCCGGAAGCAATCCGCATTTGCGCGGCAAAGACCCCTTTATTGAAGTATCATGGGACGAAGCCGAGACGCTGGTTGCAGCTGAATATAAACGGGTTAGTGAGACCTTCGGCAATCAGGCGATTTTTGCTGGCTCTTATGGCTGGGCGAGTGCTGGCCGGTTCCATCATGCCCAAAGCCAGATTCACCGGTTCCTGAATTGTATTGGCGGTTATACCCGCTCAGTTAACACCTATAGCTTTGCGGCGGCAGAAGTGATGGTCCCGCACGTGCTGGGGGATTTCCGCTCGTTCGTATACGATATAACAAGCTGGCGGAATATTGCCGCCCATACCGAGCTGATGGTAACATTTGGCGGTATCCCGCTTAAAAACGGTCAGATAAGTCAGGGCGGAACAGCCTCTCATATCCAAAAAGACAGCCTGATGAGCGCGGTGAATGCCGGTGTAGAATTTATCAATATCTCGCCCTTACGCAGTGACTTGCATGATGCCTGCCAGGCTGAATGGATTCCGCTTCGCCCGAATGCAGATACAGCTCTGATGCTTGGGCTGTGTCATACATTATATGATGAGGGCTTGCATAATGCTGATTTTCTAGCCCGGTGCACCGCAGGGTTTGACCGGTTTGAACGATACCTTCTTGGCACAGATGATAATGTGCAGAAATCAGCCGACTGGGCCGCGCCATTATGCGATATGAACGCAGATGATATTCGCGCCCTTGCCCGCCGCATGGCAGCCAAGCGCACAATGATTTCTATCAGCTGGTCGCTCACCCGCCAGCATCATGGCGAGATGCCCTATTGGACAGCGATTACGCTAGCAGCGATGCTTGGGCAGATTGGTCTGCCGGGCGGCGGTATAGGCTTTGGCTATTCTGCGGTGAATACGATTGGCAATGCGCTGCGCCAGCTTGATTTTGCTGCCCTGCCGCAAGGCCGCAATGCTGTTTCCTCATTTATTCCGGTTGCGCGCATTAGCGATATGCTGCTGAATCCGGGTGCTGAATTTCAATATAATGGCACGCAATATCACTATCCTGACATTGAGATGATGGTCTGGGCAGGCGGCAATCCATTTCACCATCATCAGGATCTTACGCGGATGCTGAAAGCATGGCAGAAGCCAGCCACTATTCTGGTGCATGACTGGTGCTGGAATGCCAATGCGCGGCATGCTGATATTATCCTGCCCTGCACGCATCCGGTTGAGCGTGAGGATATGGCGCTGACACCGCGCGACCCTTATGTGCTGAGCATGGATAAATTGATTGAGCCCTATTGTGATGCGCGCGACGACTATAGCATTCTGTCAGGCATTGCGCGCCAGCTTGGCGCTGAGGACGCCTTTACAGAAGCGCGAACAGCAGCAGAATGGCAGCGCTGGATTTACGATGTAAGCCGTCAGAAAGTTGCCGAACAGGATGTTACCTTCCCTGATTATGATACGTTCCGCGCCGAAGGCTGGTTTAAAATTCCGCCGCCAGATAAAGACCCTATCTTGATGCAGTCTTTCCGCGCTGATCCGGCTGCCAACCCGCTCAAAACGCCTAGTGGCAAGATTGAAATTGGCTCAGATGTTATTGCTGGATTTGAGCATTCCACATTTCCGCCGCATCCTGCTTGGGAGGCACCTGCTGAATGGCTTGGCAGTGCAGATCGCGGCACCCGCTTACATATGATTTCGAACCAGCCTGTCTCAAAACTACATTCCCAGCTTGACCATGGCAGTGTGAGCCGTGCGGCAAAAATCCAAGACCGCGAGACAATGACCATTCATCCTGATGATGCGGCCCGCTTGCAGATTACCGAACATGAAGTTGTGAAGGTGGTGAATGACCGCGGCGCGTGTCTGGTGGCGGCTGTCATAAGTGATGATGTGATGCCGGGGGTTATTGTGATTAGCACCGGGGCATGGTTTGACCCTGATTATACGGTAGGCGATGCGCTGGCAGATGGCCCGCTCTTATGCAAACATGGCAACCCGAATATGCTGGCACCTGATAATGGGACCTCTTGCCTTGCCCAAGGCCCCGGCGCTCATTCCTGTCTGGTAGAGATTATGCGATTGGCCAGCCCGCCGCCGCCTGTCACAGCGTTTGACGCTCCTAATTTCTGCGCCCGTACAAAGTAGCTCTGTTGCAGCAATGCGGCAAAATGACTGTTTGTATCAGAGCATTTTAGCACTGTTCGCTCACCCCAGCAGCCGGCGCATATAAATTATTATCAGCCGGAAATGTGCCATCATTCACCGCCTGCCGGTAGAACGCGGCGGCCTCGGCGATAACGCCTTTAAGATTACTAAAATGATGTACGAATTTTGGCCTAAAGTCATCGAATAGGCCCAGCATATCTTCACTGACTAAAATCTGTCCATCACAAGCACATGACGCGCCGATACCGATAGTGGGCACAGGACAGGATAGGGCGAGCGCGCGGGCAACCGGTTCCACAATTCCCTCACAGACAATCGCAAAGGCGCCTGCATTCACAAGCGCTTCCATATCCAGATGAAGTTGATTGATAGATTCCTCAGTGCGGCCCATAACCTCAAATAATTTCGGCGGCCTGACCTGTTGCGGCAATAACCCGATATGCCCCATCACAGGAATCCCAGCAGACGTGAGCGCTGCCACCTGTTTGACCATTTGCTCGCCGCCTTCTAATTTAACACCATCAGCTCCCGTTTCAGCCATGATTTTTAATGCAGACCGGCGCGCCTGCCCCGGGCTTCTCTCATAGCTTCCCGCTGGCAAATCAACGATAACAAGCGCTGTTTTGGCCCGCGAGGCAACCGCCTTGCCATGCCGAATCATGATATCAAGTGTCATGTCTGCTGTGCTATCAAACCCATAGATTGTCATTGCCAGAGAATCCCCGACAAGCAACAAATCGCAATGCTCATCAAGCACCGCTGCCATCGGCGCGGTTGAGGCCGTCAGACACACAATCTTGCACTCGCCTTTCAGCGCCATAAAATCCGAAATATATGAGGGATGAACGTTGAAAGGCATGTTTCAAATCTTTCTTCATTTTCCAGCATTACGACCCACCACCTATAGAGGCGCTAAGCTGTTTGCATACTCTCCTTATAGGTTGTATTTATTATTTGTAAATCCCTTTTTAGCTTTTTTTAGATCAATAGGCGATTACAAGCCTAAAACACAAGCGAGGACTATGATGGCAGAGCAAGAAATTGAGATAAAAGTCAGTAAGTTGCTAGAATCAGCTGATAGGCAAAAAGATATTTATAATATTTTAGGTGCTTTAGAACATTGCGATGACGCGCTCAAGATTGACCCAAATAGCTGGAAAGCATGGGCGAAGAAAGCTGAGATCAAATTTCATGGCGGCTTAGCCGACAGCAACCAAACCATGATAGAGCAAGCCGTTCAGTGTTATTATAAAATGCTCGAATTAATCCCTGAAACTAATGAATTTCGCGCTGAACACGCGAAGTATTGGAATAACATATCTGAAGCATATCGCTTTCTTGGGGATGCTAATCTTCAGATCGGTTGCTTGGAAGAAGCACATCACATTAATCCAGAAGGCGGATATAAGGTTACGCTGGATATGCTAAGAGCATCTCAAGCTATTTATGCAACGCGGCTATATGGCCTTTCAGGGCGTCATTCCACTTACAGAAATTCAAGTTTCAATTTCTTATGCAGACAATCCCTTAGCGTTTTTACCATGGCTAGTAATGCTTGCCCTCGTTTCATGGCCGCTTATCTGGGCTATTCGCTTAACAATAAAATCAGCTGATAAAGCTGAAATAATGGAACAGAGTTTTTGGCGACAAGACTTTGTGGAACAATATTTTGTTACTTTGAGAGACACAAAAATAAACGAGCGAGTGAGAAAAATCGAAACTGATTATCTTTATCACTGGATGAATAATAGTCCTGCTGAAACATTGGAGCGCCTCAGCGGGAAAGGCGGCGACCCAAAAGGCCATATGCTTGAAGAATTTCTCAGCCGCATTGTTGCACTTCTCAAAAAATAAAAGCCCAGCAGAACAATTCCGATAAACTCAGCAGAGGGACCCCGCCCCTCTGCGCAAAAGGTTAATCATGCTAGCGTTTCGGTCTGCACTGAACGGAGCGCCTCTCATGAAATCTTTTCTGATGACCCTGATAACAGCCTGCCTGCTAACTGCCGCACCCATCACCATCACATATGCGCAAAATTTCGATAAAGCCGTCAAGGCTTACGAGGCAGGTGATTATACCACCGCCGCGAAAGAATTCCGTTTGCTTGCTGAACAAGGCGATGCAGGGGCACAGTTCAATCTGGGCAACATGTATGACCAAGGCAAAGGCGTGCCGCAAGATTACGCTGAAGCTGTGCGTTGGTACCGGCTAGCAGCTGAACAGGGGGATGCCGACGCACAGAACAATCTGGGCTACATGTACAGCAAAGGCCAAGGCGTGCCTCAGAACTACACCGAAGCTGTGCGTTGGTACCAGCTTGCAGCTGAGCAGGGGCATAACTCGGCACAGTTCAATCTGGGCTACAGGTACAGCTTTGGCGAAGGCGTGCCGCAAGATTATGTTCTTGCCCATATGTGGTTCAATATTGCAGCGGCTTCAGGATATGAAAATGCGTTAAAAGCTAGAGATTTACATGCTTCGCTTATGACCTCAAACCAAATAGCTGAGGCGCAACAGCATGCCCGTGATTGTATGGCGCGGGGCCTGAAAGGCTGTTGAGGCTGGCCCCTGCCCTTATGGCAATGTGGCGCGGCAGAGGAGGAGGAGATGGTGGGCCCGGCAGGACTCGAACCTGCAACAACACGGTTATGAGCCGTGGGTTCTAACCAATTGAACTACAGGCCCGAAACACCTTCTGCTTAGGCTCGCCCCCCAAATGGCGGCAAGCCTTATTTATCTTAATGCTCGAGGAAGCTGCGCAATTTGCGTGACCGTGACGGATGTTTCAGCTTCCGAAGCGCTTTTGCTTCGATCTGACGAATCCGCTCTCTGGTCACAGAAAACTGCTGACCAACTTCTTCTAGCGTATGGTCGGTATTCATACCAATGCCGAAGCGCATACGCAAGACACGTTCCTCACGCGGGGTCAGACTGGCCAGCACCCGTGTTGTTGTCTCACGTAGATTGGAATGAATTGCAGCGTCCAGCGGCTGAACGGCGTTTTTATCTTCGATGAAATCACCAAGCTGGCTATCTTCTTCATCACCAATTGGTGTTTCAAGACTGATTGGCTCTTTGGCAATTTTTAATACCTTGCGGACCTTATCCAGCGGCATAGACAGCTTTTCAGCAAGTTCTTCTGGGGTCGGCTCGCGGCCAATTTCATGCAGCATATGGCGTGATGTCCGCACCAGCTTATTAATCGTTTCAATCATATGCACCGGAATACGGATGGTGCGCGCCTGATCAGCGATTGACCGGGTAATTGCCTGCCGGATCCACCATGTTGCATAGGTTGAAAATTTATAGCCGCGGCGATATTCAAACTTATCTACCGCCTTCATCAGCCCAATATTGCCTTCCTGAATCAAATCAAGGAATTGCAGGCCGCGATTTGTGTATTTCTTGGCAATCGAAATGACCAGACGCAGATTTGCCTCAACCATTTCTTTTTTAGCCCGCGCTGCTTCTCTCTGGCCGCGCTGAACTGTCTGGATGATGTCACGGAATTCAGTGATCGTCAGGCCAACATCATCAGAAATAAGCTGCATTTTATTGATGATGTCTTTAACTGATTCAGAACCGCCTTCTGTGACGCGCTTCCATGCTTGGGTTGTGTAAGTATCACCCGGCCATTTCTGCATTGTCTCGCGGTCATGCCATGCCCCGATAAACTGGGTGCGCGGCACGCCGGCATCTGTACAAAGGCGGATCATCCGGCCATCAAGTCCAATCAGATGACGGTTTAGGTCAGCAAGCTGTTCGCTCAATGATTCAAGCCGGTTGGTATTCAAATAGATACCTTGCATCTGTTCGGTCAGCGTAATACGTAAATCCTGTAGCTCTGTATCCTGCGCGACAGTAATTTTTTTATCTTTCTGGCCCAAGGATAGCTTGCGATCCTGAATGGCGGAATATTTAGCGAAGGTCGCTTCGATCAGATCCAGATGTTCCATCACATCATCAAACACAGCTGCTTCCATCGCAGCCAGTGACATGGTGATATCGTCTAGGTCCTCATCGTCATCATCGCTTTGTTTGCGTGATTCGTTTTCTGAACCCTCATCTTCATCTTCGTCATCATCATTGCTATCTGCCCCTGCAACCAGCCCAACAACGCCAGGAACAACAGCAGGAACAGCAGAATTATCTACAATAGGGACACCGTTCAGACGCGTATGGGTCAGGTCAAGATCGATGATATCGCGCAACGGCACAGCATTATCACGGATTTGCTGACGCCAATGCAGCAATGTGCGGATCGCCAGCGGAGATTCGCAAATCCCGCCAATCATCATCTCGCGGCCGGCTTCAATCCGTTTTGCAATGGCAATTTCACCTTCGCGCGACAAAAGCTCAACAGAGCCCATTTCGCGCAAATACATCCGCACCGGATCATCAGAGCCACTTACATCGCCATCAGACAGATTGCCCGTCGGCTTTTCTTCTTCATTATCATTATTGTTTTCGACTTCTTCGGCAGCCTCAACAACTGAAACGCCCATTTCATTCAGCGAGGACATCACATCTTCTATTTGCTCTGATGATAGCTCATCCTGCGGTAATGCGGCGTTCAACTCGTCATGTGTAACAAAGCCCCGCTCCTTACCTTTTTTAATGAGCGTTTTGATATTTTGATTTTTTGTATCAAGAAGTGGGGCGTCAGTGACAGGCTGTTCAGTTGCCTGCGGTGCCGCTTTGGTTGTTTTACGCGCCATTAGTATTCTGACCCCCTATGTGTCGTTAGCTATTATAACGACCAAAAGCTTATGTTTGAAACGGTCTCGATGATTTTTGCCGCACCATTCGGCGCCCATGATTACGTGTAATAGCTTCGATAAGCATTACACGCGCTTTATCAGCAGGAAGCCTTTCAGGCGGCATGCCAAATCGAGCCGTGGTATCTGGGCTAAAAATTTCTTCGAGACGACCATTCATTCCAGACTCAACTAAATGATGTCTAAGCCCGCCTGCGTCAAGGTCTGGGTCGCGAATCAAATGATCTATCACCGCTTTTTTTACCTCTTCCAAGGCATCATCGCTAAAACGCGCCAGTGAAAGCTGCTCTGCACACTCTCCAAAACACTCTGGAAAACTAATCAGAAGAGCTAATATTGCCCGATATTGAATGATTCGGCCTGTTTTTGGGCGGCGGGTATTTACAACTGCTCGCTGATTGCTACTGCCATACCCTCCTTTGCCAAAAGCGCCTTTCGTAGCAGCCCGCATTGAATTAATCCGGAAATCCAGATCATCCAGAAAGGCTTGGCGTGTTTGATTATGAGCGATGGTCTTCACAACCTGCCGCATATCCTGCCAGAAGGCTGCCCGTGCACTTGGCTGGGTTCGGCTATCATCTATTCTATATTCAGCTGATTTTTGTATCCAAAGCGCATCAACAACGCCCGATGCAGACGCCAGAATACGTTGCAAGCCATCTGGTCCATCCTGTTTCAGAATATCATCCGGGTCCATGCCCTCTGGCAGGGCTGCAAACCGGGCACTGCGCCCCGGCTCAAGCAATGGGATCAGGCGTTCAAGCGCCCGCGCCGCTGCTTTCTGTCCTGCCACATCCCCATCAAAACATAAGATAGGCTCATCATGCAGTTTCCAGACAAGCTGAATTTGCTCTTCGGTCAAAGCTGTTCCAAGCGGCGCAAGGGCAGCAGCAACCCCGCTTCCCGAAACAGCTATGACATCCATATACCCCTCGACAATCATTAAGGGGAGCGAGCGCCGAACACGCTCACGGGCTTGCCGCCAGCCATAAAGTACAGCTTTTTTGGAAAAGGCCGGCCCTTCTGGAGAATTCAGATATTTCGGCTTCGCATCACCAAAGGCACGCGCACCGAACGCAATAATTTGCCCTTGCCGGTTTTCGATGGGAAACATGACCCGGTTTCGGAAATAATCATAAAATGAGCCATCCTTATCCGAAACCCCAATAAGACCAGCTGTCTTAATAAGGTCATCAGCAATTTCATGTTGGTGGAGTGTGGCACGCAAGCCAGCTTTCGGCGAATAGCCAAGCCGGAAATCTTTTATGACATCCTCATTAAGCCCGCGCGCCGCAAGATACTCACGCGTTTCCGCGCCGCCGCCAGATGTCAGACTGGATTGATAGAATAATGCTGTGCGTTCCAGCGCATCCAGTAATGTTTTCCGGCGCTCAGTCTTTTGCCTATCAACCGGCGTTTCTTCGGGCACAACCATACCGGCCATATCGGCAAGCCGGCGCACAGCTTCGATGAATTCAAGACCATCGCTTTCCCGTAAAAAAGAGATAGCATCACCATTCACGCCGCAGCCAAAGCAGTGATAGAAACCCTCAGCATCATTAACATAAAAAGACGGTGATTTTTCACTATGAAAGGGGCAGAGACCAGACATACGCTGACCTTTACGGACCAGCTTGGTGCGCTTGCCAATGATATCTGACAGCGATACCCGCGCTCGCAACTCTTCGATAAATTCAGGTGAGACTGCCACGATGTTTTACTTACCGCCCGATATCATGGGTTTTTGTATCATGCGTTCTTCAGGTAAACAGCTTTGGTGCCTGCAAAGCAAGACTGGCATGACAGGCTCTTACAGCAGACGAAACAGAGTTTCAGTCTGCCACAATCAGCCTAATTCATCAAAGCTGATTTTACGTTCTGGCTAGCGGCTGAGAAATCAAGCTGACCAGCATATTTTTCTTTCAAATGAGCCATGACTTTACCCATATCGCGGACAGAATTTGCGCCTGTCTCTGTTATGGCATTAGCAATAGCAGATGCAACATCTTCATCACTGAGCTGGGCAGGAAGGAACTGCTGGATAATAGCAATTTCTGCTTGTTCAGCAGCAGCTAGTTCAGGACGGTTGCCCTGCACATACATTTTGACTGATTCATTCCGCTGCTTAATCATCGTCTGCATCAATGATAGAATCTCATCGTCCGAAATGCCCTCATTATTATCAGCCGAGCGGGCGGCAATATCTCTATCTTTCAGGGCTGCTGAAATTAACCTGATTGTCGAAAGACCAACCTGATCTTTTTCCTTTAACGCTGTTTTCATCGCGCTTGCAATTATTTCACGCATGTATCAGATACCTTCCTCTAAAAAACAGATTGCCTCTAAAAAACAGATTGATGGATCGTCTCTTACTGAGCATCACACTTATCATCGGGTCTGTTATCGTGAGCCATTCCTCTAGCTTCTTTTTTTTCTAAGAATCAGCTAAATAAAATCTACCATTCGGCCTGCCTGAATTTCTGCACAGCAAACCCCCATCCAAGAAACCCGCCTTTTACGCCAACTGCTTCGGTGATGCAAGACAAGACTTGACCTACCTGCCCTTGGGATAGTAGGAAGTGGCAATTTTGACCTGCTTCACTGCGACCGTTTTTCTTGTGATGCGATGTTGGATGTTGTGGTGTTTGCAAGGATAGCTCGTCTATCTTCATCAACACTTCGCCAGCAACCCGCATTTGGCAAGGTGCGCCGCAAAGAAGCAACCAAATTCTGAATGATTATAAAAGGGGTGCTATTAGGATGTCAGACATCGTTTTTGGGACTGAATTTACGCCTGTCTTCTCACCCCCTCAAACACCTACAGCACTTTTGATTCTTGATGATGGCACGCAGTTTTACGGCATGGGATTTGGCGCAGCGACAACCCATGTAGGCGAAGTCTGCTTCAATACCTCAATGACAGGTTATCAGGAAATTATGACCGACCCCTCCTATGCTGGTCAGCTCATTACCTTTACCTTTCCGCATATTGGCAATGTTGGCACCAACAAGATTGATGTTGAAACAGCAACCCCTTCTGCGCTGGGAATGATTGTACGTAATCCTGTAACGCAGCCGGCAAGCTGGCGCGCTGAAAGCCCGCTTCAAGACTGGCTCGAAGCGAACAACCTGCCTGGGATTTCTGGCGTTGATACCCGCGCCCTGACCCGGCATATTCGTGATACTGGCGCGCCAACTGGCGTGTTATGCCATAATCCAGACGGGGTATTTGATATCCCTGCCCTCACCAAGCTTGCCTCTGACTGGCCGGGACTTGCCGGCATGGACCTTGCCTCAACCGTATCCATCACTGAGCCTCATATCTGGCAGGAAACCAGCTTTGATTTGTCATCCGGCGCAGCCGGCATAACAACTGGTGCTCATCATGTGGTAGCGATTGATTTTGGCTGTAAACAGAATATCCTGCGCTGTTTGGCAGATGTAGGCTGCCGGGTTGAGGTTGTGCCTGCAGACACATCAGCTGAGGATATCTTAGCGCGCAATCCAGACGGTATTTTTCTTGCCAATGGTCCAGGTGATCCAGCCGCAACCGCAACTTATGCAACCCCTGAGCTGTTGAAACTGACAGATAGCGGGGTTCCGATTTTTGGTATCTGTATTGGACACCAGCTTTTGGCGCTTACCTTTGGCGGCGCAACAATGAAAATGGCGCGCGGACATCGCGGCGCAAACCATCCGGTACGTGACCTTGCGTCTGGCCAGATTGAAATTACCAGCCAGAATCATGGCTTTGTTGTTGATGCAGATAGCCTGCCTGCTGATGTTGAAGTCACGCATATTTCGCTATTTGATGGATCTGTCGAAGGGCTACGACATAAAACCAAGCCTGTTTTCAGTGTGCAATATCATCCCGAATCTTCTCCGGGGCCTCATGATTCACGTAATTTATTTGCACGTTTTGCTTCATTAATGTCACAGACAAAATCAGGGTAATTCGCCATGCCACGCCGTTCTGATATTTCTTCCATCCTGATTATCGGGGCAGGACCGATTATCATCGGTCAAGCTTGTGAATTCGATTATTCAGGAGCCCAAGCCTGCAAAGCGCTCCGCGCCGAGGGCTACCGCATCATTCTGGTAAACTCCAATCCGGCGACGATTATGACCGACCCGGGCATGGCTGATGCAACCTATATTGAGCCCATCACTCCGCAGATTGTTGCCCAGATTATTGAAAAAGAACGCCCCGATGCGTTACTGCCAACAATGGGCGGCCAGACGGCTTTGAATACAGCTCTTGCGCTGCATCGTGATGGTGTGTTGGATAAGTTCAATGTTGAGCTGATTGGCGCACGCCCCGACTCTATCGAAAAAGCCGAAGACCGCACCCTGTTCCGTAATGCAATGGATTCTATCGGTCTTGAATCTGCGCGCTCGCGCACCGTGAATAATTTTGAAGATGCGCTCGCAGCTCTGGAGATTGTTGGCCTTCCCGCTATCATGCGCCCCTCCTTTACCCTTGGCGGCGAAGGCGGCGGCATTGCTTATAATCGTGATGAGTTTGAAGCTATTGTACGTGATGGCTTGCGTCTCTCACCTGTTTCCGAAGTTCTTATCGAAGAATCTCTTCTTGGCTGGAAAGAGTTCGAGATGGAAGTGGTGCGCGACCATACCGATAATTGTATTATCGTCTGTTCCATTGAAAATGTTGACCCGATGGGCGTTCATACCGGCGATAGCATCACCGTAGCACCAGCCCTTACACTGACCGATAAAGAATATCAGGCCCTGCGTAATGCTTCGATTGCCGTACTCCGTGAAATTGGCGTTGATACAGGCGGCTCGAATGTTCAATTTGCCATCAGCCCGACCGATGGACGTATTATTGTTATTGAGATGAACCCGCGGGTTAGCCGCTCATCAGCTCTTGCTTCCAAGGCGACCGGGTTTCCGATTGCAAAAATCGCAGCAAAGCTGGCCGTTGGATACCGACTTGATGAGCTCGATAATGATATTACCGGGGTTACACCTGCCAGTTTTGAGCCAACAATTGATTATGTTGTTACAAAAATTCCGCGCTTCACATTCGAGAAATTCTCTGGCACACCAGCCGAGCTTTCCACATCGATGAAGTCAGTTGGCGAAGCAATGGCTGTTGGTAGAAGCTTTGCTGAAAGTCTTCAAAAGGCCTTGCGTTCGCTTGAGACAGGCTTGAGCGGTCTTGATGAAATGGAAATGCCAATCGTTGATGGCACCCTTGGCGAGGATAGTTTGCGCGGCTGGATTGCAGGGCAGACACCAGACCGCATCTTGCGAATTGCACAAGCAATGCGTGCCGGAATGAGCCTTCCTGACATCCATAAAGTGACCAAATGGGACCCCTGGTTCCTCACCCAGATTGCTGAAATTGTTGGCGCAGAAAACTGGGTAAAGGAAAACGGACTGCCTGCCGATAAAGCAACGTTCCATAATTTAAAATCACGGGGCTTTTCAGACAGTAGACTAGCCCAGCTTGCGGCCAAGACAGAAGCTGACGTTACAGCCGCGCGCCTGTCACTCGATATTCGCCCTGTTTTCAAACGCATTGATACCTGCGCCGCAGAATTTGCCTCAGAAACCGCCTATCTTTACTCAACCTTTGAAGATAGTGCAGGGGCAACCTGTGAAGCTGACCCATCGGACCGGGAAAAAGTTATTATTCTCGGCGGCGGCCCGAACCGTATTGGGCAGGGTATCGAATTTGATTATTGCTGTGTTCATGCCGCTTATGCTCTGTCTGATGCTGGCTATGAGACCATCATGATAAATTGTAACCCTGAGACGGTATCAACCGATTACGATACATCGGACAGATTATATTTTGAGCCTCTAACAGATGAAGATGTCATCTCGGTCATTCAGCGCGAAGCTGAAAATGGCCGTGTTAAAGGGGTGATTGTGCAGCTCGGTGGTCAGACACCGCTAAAGATTGCGGCAGGCCTTGAAGCTGCTGGCATTACAATTTTAGGCACCAGCCCTGATGCTATCGATTTGGCAGAAGACAGAGAACGTTTTCAGAAGCTTCTGCAAAAGCATGACCTGAAACAGCCTGAAAATGGTCTTGCAACCTCAACCGAACAGGCCCGTGCGATTATAGAGCGTGTTGGCCTGCCCGTGGTTATTCGTCCCTCATATGTGCTAGGAGGCCGCGCAATGGAGGTCGTCTATCATATGAATGATATGGAACGCTATATGCGCGATGCAGTGGTTGTGTCTGGTAGCAGTCCGGTGTTGATAGACCGGTTTGTTGAAAACGCCATTGAAGTTGATGTTGATGCTTTATGTGATGGTGATGACGTCTTTATTGCCGGCATTATGGAACATATCGAAGAAGCTGGCATCCATTCTGGCGACTCAGCCTGTACATTGCCGCCGCAGACACTTTCCTCTGATATTCTGAGCTCTATCAAAGAGCAAACAACAACTCTGGCTCACGCCTTGAAAGTTGTCGGACTGATGAATGTTCAGTTTGCTGTCAAAGGCTCAGATATTTATCTGCTAGAAGTTAATCCGCGCGGCAGCCGTACTGTGCCGTTTGTTGCAAAAGCGACTGGCAACCCGATTGCAAAAATTGCCGCCCGTATCATGGCAGGCGAAAAACTATCTGCCTTTAATCTGATAACCCATCAGCAGGATCATGTTGCTGTTAAAGAAGCTGTCTTCCCATTCTCTCGCTTCCCGGGCGTTGATGTATTCCTTGGCCCTGAGATGAAATCTACGGGTGAAGTAATGGGGATTGATACGAATTTTGGACGGGCTTTTGCCAAAAGTCAGCTTGGGGCCGGTACGGTTCTGCCGCTGAAAGGAAGTGTCTTTATTTCGGTAAAGGATGCTGACAAGGAAGCCTTCATTCCTATCTGCCAACAGCTTGTAAAACTTGGTTTTTCGATTATGGCGACTGGCGGTACAACCGATGCTCTTCAGCAAGCCGGTGTGCCTGCAACCCACATTAATAAAGTGATGGAAGGCCGGCCGCATGCAGTGGATGCAATGCTATCAGGCGATATTCAGCTGGTCTTCAATACAGCACATGGCGCAGCAGCAATTCAGGATAGCTTCTCTTTGCGTCACACAGCCCTTACCAACAACATTCCCTATTATACAACAGTATCGGGTAGCCGTGCTGCTGTTGCTGCGATTAGCAGTCTGAGAGACGGAAGTCTGGATGTCTGCTCGCTACAGGATTATTTGCCAAACAGGGGCGTTGTAGCGTAGCATCAGGGCTTATAACCTTTTTTGCAGGCATCCCTTTCTGAGGCGCATGCTTGCAGTTACGCAAAAAAAAGGGGATGTGAGCATCCCCTCACGACAGGATAGAATAAGATGGAAAAAATTCCATTCACACCAGCCGGACTTGAAAAGATTAAAACTGAGCTGGTTACACTAAAAGGACCAGAGCGTCATGAAGTCATCCGCGCTATTGCTGATGCACGCGAACATGGCGATCTCTCTGAAAATGCTGAATATCACGCTGCGCGTGAACGGCAGTCTTTTATCGAAGGTAGAATCACTGAACTTGAAGATGTGACAAGCCGCTCTGAAGTCGTCGATTTATCGCGTCTAACAGGCCAGATTGTCACGTTTGGCACTAAGGTTGTTGTGGCAGACGAAGTGACTGATGAAGAAGCAACCTATGTGATTGTCGGCCCATATGAGGCTGATATCGAGCTAGGCCGGATTTCAACAGCCTCGCCGATTGCCCGCGCCCTGATTGGCAAAAGCGAGGGTGATTCAGTTGAAGTGCAAACACCGCGCGGCCCACACCCTTATGAAATTATTTCAATTTCGGTTATCAGCGATTAGACACACGGCCTTACGGGGCAAGATTAATTGGCACACCTGGCATATTTTTACGTGACCGGATAGCAAGCGCTGTCTTGACGTGGCTGACATTTGGCGCTGGCGTAAGATTGCTGGTCAGAAATCGCTGAAAATCATCCCAGTCGCGGGCAACAATTTTAAGCAGAAAATCTGTTTCCCCCATCAGCATATGGCATTCACGCACCATATCCCATGAGTTAACCAGAACTTCAAATTCCTGAAGGTCTGTTTCTGCCTGACTTGTTAGGCCGACAAACGCAAAAATTGTGACAGTGTAGCCGAGTGCCTCTCCGTCAATGTCAGCATGATAGCCCTTGATGATATCAGCATCTTCGAGCGCTCTTACACGGCGCAGACAAGGAGGTGCGGAGATACCAGCATTTTTGGCAAGCTCCACATTTGTCATTCGACCGTGTTCTTGCAGATCGCTTAAAATCCGCTTATCAACAGTATCAAGTTTGAATTTTTTGGACATTATATGAGGACCGCCTTTAAGGGTTACTGTAAGGTGACATAATTCAAAGCGCAACAATATTACAAAATTTGGAAATATTTTAAATCTAGAAGCTCTTTCAGCCTTTATAAATGCTTCTTTCATGTCTCTTTCAAGGATACGCTCTCAATGTCGCGTTCAATTCACTCGTCTGATACTTTTGTTAAAATGCCAGATTCAACATGGATATTATCAGATGGCACTATGGGAATGATGAGCCAGTCTTTTGCGCTGGCTCAATCCCTTGGATTAGAGGCAACTGACCTGCGGGCTGTGCCAACACCGTGGCTACGGCTCTTTCCTTCTCATGCTGCCATTCCTGGATGGCAGCTTACTCTTGGCCGTAAACCTGACTGGCTCAAGGCAGGCATATTCCCTGAACTTCTGATTACCTGCGGCACCCGAATGGCAGGCCTTTCGGTTGGAATCCGCAGGCTGACATCACAGCGGACAAAAACCATTCATATTCAGGATCCGCGCATCTCGCCGCATCATTTCGATATGCTTATTGTTACCGCTCATGATGACATGGCAGCCCTTGCCGGCACGCCCGGCTATGAGCATGTGCTCGTAAGCACAGGCTCCCTTAACAGGCTCACCCGTGATGCCATTGCAGAACAGGCAACCAGCCTGCCCACACCCTTTTCACGCCTTCATGCGCCTGTCTATGCTGTCATGATAGGGGGGCATAATAAGCGCTATAAAGCAGGCGCTGAAGCATTTGCTGGCCTTGGCCGGCAGCTCGCAGCACTTGCGAATAAAACCGGTGCCAGCCTTGCCCTCATTCCGTCACGCCGGACACCTGCCCGTCATCTCAAAAACCTAACTATTGCGCTCACCGGCCTGTCATATACGCTCTGGGATGGGCAGGACCCAAACCCTTATCCCGGCATTCTAGGTCAGGCAGATGCGGTGATTGTCACCTCAGATTCTGTTAATATGACGAGTGAGGCCACCCTGACAGGAAAGCCGGTTATCGTGGCAACATTGCGCGAAGAAGAAGGCCGGATTGCAGATTTTCATGCACGTATGAAAGCCAATCATCATACTGTCCTGCTTGAAGAGGCGCTGGAAAATCCAGATATTCTGAGCACGCCTTTTGCTGTTCTTGATGAAATGCCGTCCCTTAGCACACAAGTAAGACAGCATTTTGGCTGGCAGGAGCCTGCGTAATAGAGGCTAACCCATATGCCGCAGATAAAACCTGTTTAACGGAATAGCCTGTCGCCTATGCCGCCCATACCCGCATAAAGGCCTGCAACCTGCTCTTCATATCCATTATAGAGCAGGGTTGGCACCCGGTCATCCGAGCCGAGCATCCGTTCGGTTGCCTGCGACCAGCGCGGGTGAGCTACCTCTGGATTAACATTTGCCCAGAACCCATATTCGTTTTTCGCCAACTGTTCCCAGAAACTTACCGGCTGCTGGTCTGTAAAAGTGAATTTCACAATCGATTTGATACCTTTAAACCCGTATTTCCACGGCAAGACACAGCGTAACGGCGCGCCATTCTGCTTCTCTAGCCCCTTGCCATACATGCCTGTTCCTAGCAAGGCGAGCTCGTTCATACCTTCTTCAATGGTAATGCCCTCAACATAGGGCCACGGATACCAAGACTGTTTCTGGCCAGGCGCAACAGATGGGTCATAAAATGTCTCCATCCTGATGTATTTTGCCCCTGATGTTGGGCGCGCCAGCGCAACAAGCTTGGAAAACGGTACGCCCGTCCACGGCACTGCCATCGCCCATGCTTCAACACAACGGTGGCGATAGAGCCGTTCTTCCTGAGAGCCAAGTTTGGTAATAAGCTCGGCTGCATCTATTTTCAGCTCTTCTTCAACCATCCCATCAATGGTAACCATCCACGGATCAGTTTCCAGTTTCTGGGCTTTGCGCCAGATTGTTTTGGATGACCCAAATTCATAAAAATTAGTATAGGTTATGGCTTCCTGCTCTGCTGTCAACGCACGGTCAAGAACATAGCTATCATTGCGGGTGGCCGGAAACCCTGTGATAGGCGCAGCAGAGGCCCGCCCCATCATAGCCGATAGCCCAGCTGTCCCTGCTGCAATACCGATCCCTGCCAGTCCTGCTGCTTTCAGCCACTCACGGCGCGACAGAAACAAGGCTTCATCGGTTGCCATATGCTGCGGCATTTCCCAGCTCTTTTTATGTTTAAGTAGCATAATATGTCACCCCTACCAGTAATGATGCATCAGGCCGTGCGGCAGGATGCCGACTAACCCTGATAACCTTTCTACGATAGATATATCAATCCTGCCTTCTGACTAGGGCAAAATATAGGCAGTTTATCGCAAAAAATATTAACGGAGCGCAGCACAGGCGCGCGCAATCCGCGTCATCGCATCATCCAGCACGTCAGTCGCAGCAGCATATGAAATACGGAAATATGGTGATAAGCCAAAAGCGACGCCCGGCACCATTGCAACACCTTCTGCTTCTAAAAAGTAGGTAACAACATCGCTATCTGTTTTTAAGACGATGCCATCTGGTGTTGCGCGCCCAATAAGCCCTGCACAAGAGGGGTATACATAAAAGGCACCAGCCGGCTTCATACAGCTAATGCCGTCAATATCATTGAGCCGGTCTGTGACCAGCGCGCGCCGCTCGTCAAAAATAGCCAATTGCGGCGCCATGAAATCCCGCGGCCCAGTAAGAGCTGCGACCGCTGCCCATTGTGCAATAGAATTCGGGTTAGACGTTGATTGTGACTGGATCTTTGCCATCGCCTTTATCAGCGGCGCAGCGCCTGCTGCATAGCCAATCCGCCAGCCTGTCATCGAATAGGATTTTGAAACACCGTTCAGGGTAAGAATGCGCGGGATAAGGTCGGGCGCAATTTCTGCCATCGTGGCAAAAACAGCACCATCATAAATCAGATATTCATAGATATCATCGCACAGCACATGCAAATGCGGATGGGCGCGCACAATATCAGCAAGCGCAATAAGCTCGTCTTTTGAATAGGCAGCCCCTGTCGGATTAGACGGGCTATTCAGGATAAGCCATTTACTTTGCGGGGTTATCGCAGCTGCTAATACGTCTGGGGTCAGCTTGAAGTTATCGTCTTCTGCACAGGACAGAATAACAGGAACACCCTGTGCCAGCCTTACGATCTCAGGATAGGAAACCCAGTATGGCGCCGGAATAATAACTTCATCGCCGGCATTCACCGTTGCCATCAGCGCATTAAATAGCACCTGCTTGCCGCCTGTTGCGATCGTGATGTTTTCGCGCTCATAGGTAATATTATTATCAGTTGAAAATTTTGCAATCACAGCATCTTTCAGCTCTGGCACGCCATCAACAGTCGTATATTTTGTCTTGCCAGCATCCATCGCATCACAAGCTGCTTTGCGGATATGTAACGGCGTATCAAAATCAGGCTCACCGGCAGCAAGACCAATAATATTTTCTCCGGCTGCTTTTTTCTCATCCGCAATACGGGTCATCGCCATCGTTGGTGAGGGCTTAATGCGGGACAGGCGGTCAGCAATAAAATCTGTTGTCATAGTAGAAGCGTCCAGAAGCAAGAAAATCTAAAGCGATACCGGAACAGCATACCAGCGTTAAGAATGATAACCCAGCATTTTGCCGTTTGGCTGAAAAAAACAACTCTGAAATGCATCACCCCTTTGCCTTTCTTGCTCAGAGGCTTATCTTGCTCAGCATGGAAGCTCACATCGAATCACTGCTAACAGATAGAGAACAGAAACCAGCGGATTATACGCTTGTGTCTGACTTTGCCCCCAATGGCGATCAGCCAAAGGCGATTAGTGATCTTATGAGCGGGATAAAAGACGGAGACCGGGATCAGGTTCTGCTTGGGGTAACAGGGTCTGGCAAGACATTTACCATTGCCCATGTCATTGAACAGACACAGCGTCCAGCCCTTATTCTGGCGCCGAACAAGACCCTTGCTGCACAGCTCTATGGGGAAATGAAATCACTATTCCCTGATAATGCTGTAGAATATTTTGTCTCCTACTATGACTATTATCAGCCAGAAGCCTATGTGCCGCGCTCTGATCTGTTCATTGAAAAAGAATCCTCCATCAACGAGCAGATTGACCGGATGCGGCATTCTGCAACCCGCTCACTGCTTGAGCGCGATGATGTCATTATCGTTGCCTCTGTTTCTTGCATTTATGGCATTGGGTCTGTTGAGACCTACTCCACCATGACAATGCGCATCTCAGAAGGCGATGAGCTTGAACGCCAATCCTTGCTCCGCCGCTTAACCGAACTTCAATATCGCCGGAATGATGTGAATTTTGCCCGTGGGTCATTCAGAGTGCGCGGCGACAATATAGAGGTCTTTCCGGCCCACCTCGAAGATAGAGCATGGCGGATTTCTCTGTTCGGGGATGAGGTAGAAGAAATCTGGGAATTTGACCCGCTGACCGGCGAGAAAACATCACAACTGCCAAAAATTACTATTTTTGCGAATTCACATTATGTCACGCCTCGCCCAACCCTTCAGCAAGCTGTCAAATTGATTGGCAATGAGCTGACTGTTCGGCTTGATGATTTTAATGAAACAGGAAAACTTCTCGAAGCCCAGCGCCTCCAGCAACGCACGCAGTTTGATCTTGAGATGATAGAAGCGACAGGAAGCTGTAATGGTATTGAGAATTATTCCCGCTATTTATCTGGTCGTGCGCCAGGTGAACCGCCGCCGACCTTATTTGAGTATCTACCTGAAAACGCCCTGCTAATCGTTGATGAAAGCCATGTGACTGTGCCGCAAATCGGCGCAATGTATAAAGGTGACTTTGCCCGGAAATCAACCTTATCGGACTATGGCTTCCGCCTGCCCTCTTGCCTTGATAACAGGCCTTTAAAATTTGAAGAATGGGAACAGTTTCGCCCCCAGACAATTTATGTATCTGCAACCCCCGGCACATGGGAGCTAGAGCGCACAGGCGGCGTGTTTGCAGAACAGGTCGTCCGGCCAACAGGGCTTATCGACCCGGTCTGTCTTGTCAGGCCAACCGAAAGTCAGGTAGATGATATTATTGCTGAATGCCGTGATGCTGCAACTAATGGCACCCGCGTTCTGGTAACAACTCTGACCAAGAAAATGGCTGAAGCCTTAACCGAATATATGCATGAAGCGGGCATTAAAGTGCGCTATGTGCATTCAGATGTTGATACGCTGGAGCGGATTGAGATTATCCGCGATTTGCGGCTTGGCGTCTTTGATGTTCTGATAGGGATTAACTTGTTGCGTGAAGGTCTTGATATTCCGGAATGTGCTCTTGTTGGCATTCTGGATGCGGACAAGGAAGGGTATTTGCGCTCCCGTACCTCCCTTATTCAGACGATTGGCAGAGCTGCCCGTAATGCTGAAGGCAGAGTTATTCTTTATGCTGACAGAATTACAGACAGCATGCGCTATGCTTTGGATGAAACAGACAGACGCCGAGAGCGGCAGCAAAAATGGAATGAAGACCATGGCATCACCCCGCAAACAGTAAAGAAGGATATCGCTGATATTCTGAATTCTGTTTACGAGAAGGCTGACCACGTCAATGTCAAAGCTGGGGGACGGGCCTCGCATGCCGGCAAGGACATGAAAACCATCATTGCAGATATTGAAACCCAGATGCGTGATGCGGCCGCTAATCTTGAATTCGAAGAAGCGGCACGTCTGCGTGATGAGCTTCGCCGTCTAGAGGCCAAACAGCTCGGTCTAGACGCACCTGGCATGGCACCCTCTATTGCGGCAAAAGCATCAAAACGCCCTCAGCGCGCTGAAATTGATGCCCCTATTCAACCGCCATCAGGTCGCAAGCCCCGGCGCTAGCCTTATTTATCTACCGGCGCTAGCCTCGTTTATCTATTGGCAAGCCACAGACCGGGCAGGATAAGAGCAAGGCCGACAAAATGATATTGTGCGAGCACCTCACCCAATAATGTTACCGCTAGAACGGCATTATAGACAGGCGATAAGAATAAAATGGTGCCGGCACGTGTTGCGCCTAATTCTGAAACAACAACGCCGAATGACACATAGGCGCCAAGAGATGCGACAAACACAAGAATAAAGGCAACCCCGAAAATCTGCGGGGTTAGGGTCACGATATCGTGCTGAAGAAAGACTTCATAGGCGACAAATGGCAAATGCCAGATAGCACCAAAAAATGCCATGACACCGAGCCTGAGCAATGGCGGCAAGGTAGTTTTTACCTGCTTCAGCCCAACTGAATAGACCGCAAAGGCAAGCGTTCCCATCACAACCAGCAAATCACCGCCATTAAACTGTAACCCGGTAATAACTGAGACATTACCCTTGATGATGATAATCAGAACCCCAACCAGTCCTGCCGTCAGTCCGGCAAGCTGGCCAAGCTTGATTGAGGCAGAAAAAACATAAGCGCTCAGCATCAGGATAATCAGCGGGCAGACAGCATAAATCAGACCAATATTAGTCGCTGTTGTAAGTGTTCCTGCAAGATAGATAGGAGCGCCGCATAATCCCATACCCAAGCCGCCAAGAATAGCAAGGGAGAGCCATTCAGACCGAATTCCTGCTGCATGCTGTCTGACATGTGGGAACAATATAATTGCAAGGAAAAGAGCCACAAGACCCCATCTTGTCAGCCCCATTGCGGCGGGGGGGAAAATTCCTGCCATCGCGCGCGCTGTAATCATATTGGCACAGAAAAAGACCGGCGCAATGATGATTAACGCCCAGGCTATTTTTCGGCGAAGCTGTGCTGTCAGGGATAATATAATCCTACCCTCCTATTATACCGGACAAGAGATACCCTTAGGCCTTGCCCTTACGCTTAATTCCATTAAAACAACATCGTTACGGTCTGAATATTATAATCTGAAAGTTAAAACCTGCCTGAAATCGAAAAAATTTTCCCTTACAGTCACACGCGCTCCGCCATCATCCAACGTTAGTGGCGCGCGCACTATAACCACCATTAACGCCTCACATCAAAGGTAAAACCCTATGCTCTCTTCACTACTTGTCCTGGGCGGCGGTCTTCTTCTTTTACTATGGGGGGGCTATGTCTTGCTGCCGGGCACAATATCTCTGGCACAGCATCTGCGTTTACCGGCACCTTTGATTGCTATTGGCATTATTGCAGCAGGCACCTCCATGCCAGAGCTGCTTGTATCTGTTGATGCTGCGCTGATAGGCACACCTGAGATAGCCTGGGGCAACCTGCTAGGCTCTAACATCGCAAACCTTCTTCTTGTTTTGGGGCTAGGCGCGTTGATTGTACCTATCCCCACAAAAAATACCCTTGAGCCACGCGACCAGCTTTTTGTTCTGGCTTTTACTATCGCTGCCACTGTCATTCTGTTTTTTGATCTGCTTGGCGGGGCATACCGATATGTAACAGCCAGCATTTTGATGAGTGGCTTTTTTGCTTATATGGGCCTCCAGCTCTGGTCGGCCTATCGCTTTGATGCATCAGGCGATACTGCAGGGACAGATACTGACAAGCCCCTCGCAGTCTGGCGCGCGAGCTTATATTGCATCGGCGGCGTGATAGGTCTTATCATCGGCGCTGATTTATTTGTTGAAGGCGGTGTGAGCCTCGCCAGCGCTCTTGGTCTAAGCCAGACAGTCATCGGGCTAACCATTATTGCTATCGGCACATCCTTGCCTGAAATTATTGCCGTCTTGGCAAGTATACTGCACCGACGCAATGATATTGCGTTGAGTAATATTATTGGTTCAAATATTTTTAACCTTTCGGCCATTTTAGGGATCGCAGGACTGACCGCCCCACTTCCGGCACCTGATGATATTTTAGGGTTAACCCTTCCGATCTTAATGCTGTCAACAACCCTTATTTGCTGGATTTCTTTCAAGGGAAATATCATCACTCGGGTGTGGGCAACTGTTTTTGTTGGATTTTATTTCCTATTCCTAATATCCCAAATTTAAAGGTCAGAGCCGGTTAGTTTTACACACCTTATTTATCACAATCAGCAAATTACCTTATTTGATGACAAAAGACTGAAACACATCATTTCTTTTTACTTGCTTCTGGTTAAATTATTGTAAAATATAACTATTTTTAAATTGCTGTTTTTTTAGGCAAAATCGTTCAAAGGGCAGAAATCCGCCACTATTTGCCCTAGAGCAGCAAGTCTTCCACAACTTTATCCACAGGAAGCGGGGATAAAGTTTTACCCCAGCTAAACGTCCGATTCGGAGCATGAAATTGCACCTCAGCTAAAGACCCCTTCTCTTTTTGTGATAAATATGAACAGCCCCAGATAAGCCACTGTCGCGCTGACAGCTATTTATCTTCCCCATAGACCGGTCTATACTGAAACTATTGGAATTATCCCTGTTTTATTCATGGTAGTAAAAACCGTCCACCACAATGACAGACACACCAGAGACACCTGTTGAAGATGATGCTGAGCGCCCAGATTTTGCGCGTGGACTAGCATATCTGAAAAAGCAGATTAAGACATTGCCTCATCAGCCAGGCGTCTACCGGATGTTCAATGCGGCAGGTGATAGCTTGTATGTTGGCAAAGCGCGCCACCTTGCCAAACGCGTGACCAGCTACACCCAGCCCAACAGGTTATCAAGCCGGCTGATGCAGATGGTTGCCGAAACCATTCATCTTGAAATAACAGTGACAAATTCTGAGGTCGAAGCGTTACTGCTTGAATCAAACCTTATCAAGCAATTGCGTCCACGATATAATATCCTGCTAAAGGATGATAAAAGCTTTGCCTATATTCTGCTGGCTGGTGCACATGACTTCCCGCAATTGACAAAACATCGTGGCGCGCAAAAGCGGGCTGGTGATTATTATGGACCATTTGCCTCTGCAGGTGCGGTTAACCGGACAATAACATCTCTGTCTCGGGCCTTTTTATTACGAACCTGCACGGATAGTTATTTTGATGCCCGCTCACGCCCCTGCCTGCAATATCAGATTAAACGCTGCACGGCACCTTGTGTAGGGTATGTCAGTAAGGCAGCCTATAAAGAGCAGCTAAAAGCTGCCTCGGCATTTCTCTCTGGCAAATCAGATTCTGTTCAGCGTGACTATGGCCGCGCCATGCAACAATCTGCCGAAGAGCTAGATTTTGAAACGGCTGCCTTATGGCGTAACCGGATCAGAGCCCTTACCGCTATTCAGGCCAATCAAGATATCAATATGCAAGGTCTGGCAGATGCTGATATTATTGCGGTCGCGCAGGCAGGAACCCAGTTCTGTATTCAGATTTTCTTTGTGCGCGCCGGCACGAATTACGGCAACACCGCCTATTTCCCCAAACAGGCAGCAGATGCCGAAAAAGCAGATATTCTAGCCGCCTTTATCGGTCAGTTCTATGATGAACGGCATCCCCCGAAACTGCTTCTTGTCAGTGACCTTCCCGATGAAGCAGCCTTGTTATCCGAAGCTCTTTCTATCTCCGCTGGTCAGAAAATTGAGATGAGCACGCCGTCCCGCGGCGCCCGCCGTCAGCTTATGGATATGGCACGCAAGAATGCCGAAGAAGCCCTTACCCGAAAACTTGCCGAAACATCCTCACAGCATAGATTGCTGTTAGCCCTTGCAGAGGCCTTCCAGATGGATACACCTCCAAGCCGGATAGAAATCTACGATAACTCACATATTCAAGGTGCACATGCGGTTGGTGGCATGGTGGTTGCTGGGGTGGATGGGTTTATGAAATCTGCCTATCGGAAATTCAATATGAAATCAGATGGCCCCTATAAGGTAGAGGTAGGCGATGATTTTGCGATGATGCGCCAGATGATATTCCGCCGATTTGAACGCGCTTTGAAAGAAGACCCCGACCAGAATTCGTCAAACTGGCCTGACCTGCTACTTATTGATGGTGGCCGTGGTCAGCTCAATGCGGTGCGTGAGGTGATGCAGGAACTAGGACTGGATGACATCCAGATTGTAGGAATTTCAAAAGGGCCGGATAGAAATGCCGGGCGTGAGCAGTTTCATATTGAGGGGCGCGAAAGCTTTACCCTTCCGCCGCAAGATCCTGCGATGCATTATCTGCAACGTCTTCGTGATGAATCGCATCGCTACGCCATCGGCGCCCATCGCGCCCGGCGCACAAAGCAAACATTGAGCAATCCACTAGATGGTGTGCCGGGTATTGGCGCATCTCGTAAACGCGCGCTACTGACTCATTTTGGCTCAGCCCGCGCTGTGTCTCGTGCCGGCGTGCGTGATCTTCAGGCTGTTGATGGAATCTCAGACGCCATTGCTCAACGCCTCTATGACTGGTTTCATCAATCAAGTCAGTAATATTTATGCCCGATATGGCTGTTAATGCATCTGCTGACTAGACCTCAAGCCTTACTCCCGTTATTTAGAAGGCTAACAGATATACTCACACGCACGAGACCATTAGTGCCGGACAGGAGACAAGGAAGAGCGAATGAATAATCTTCCCAACATTATTACAACAATCCGGATTGCACTTGCCCCTTTTATCGCTGTTCTTATCTGGCATTCAGACAGGCCTGACTATGCGCTCTATGCGCTTATTTTATTTATCATAGCCAGCATTAGTGATTGGCTTGATGGCTATCTTGCACGCCAGATGGAAGTTATCTCACCGCTGGGGCGTATGCTTGACCCCATTGCTGACAAGCTCCTCATCGGTGCGTGCCTTATCAGCCTCGCAGCGCAGACCAATTATGATCTGCTTTTTCTGCTGCCGGCTCTTATTATTATTTTACGTGAATTTCTGGTATCAGGGCTAAGAGAACATCTTGCTGGCACAAAAATTACGCTTCCCGTCAGCTTGATGGCAAAATGGAAAACCGCTGTTCAGATGACAGCCATTGGTTGTCTTATCTCAATCGGTGTTATACCAGAATTTAACGCTATCATCAGCATGACTGGCATTGCATTGCTCTGGCTTGCAGCATTTATGACAGCTATGACCGGCCTGTCTTATTTCAAGGCCGGCATTCCCCATCTATAGTCACTTAAGCTTTCGTGAACAGATGTTATGAAGGCGCTGAAGAGCTAGCTATTTACGAGCTCAAAATACCGCTCTACGAGCATCCGTGTAGTGTCGCCCGGCGTGAAAGAATAATCCTGAACCTGTGAGACAGGTGTTACTTCAGCTGCTGTTCCAGTAAGGAAACATTCAGTTGCCTGAGCCATTTCTTCTGGCATGATATGGCGTTCAACCACCTCTATGCCTGCATCCTTGGCAAGCCCGATGACTGTCTGACGCGTAATGCCATTCAAAAAGCAATCTGCAAGCGGCGTATGAAGCTTACCATCATCCATCAGAAAAAAGACATTTGCCCCGGTTGCTTCAGCAACATAGCCCCGATAATCAAGCATCAGCGCATCCTGAAATCCTTTTTTCTCAGCCGCATGCTTTGACAAGGTGCAAATCATATAAAGGCCAGCTGCCTTTGCATGCACAGGCGCTGACTCTGCCGATGGGCGTTTCCAGTCAGCAATATCAAGCGTGATACCCTTCATTTTTGTTTCAGGGTCGAAATAGCTTGGCCATTGCCATGCCGCAACAGCAACATGAATTTTAGTTTCTTGTGCAGAAATCGCCATCATTTCAGAACCGCGCCAGCAAAAAGCCCGCACATAACCGTCAGAAATATCGTTAGCGTCAAGAACCTGCGCTTTAATCGCATCGAATTCTTCATTACCCAGCGGAAGATCAAAATCTAGATACTGGCATGAAGCGCGAAGCCGTTCTGTATGCTCACGACTTTTAAAAATCTTGCCGCTATAGGCCCGCTCACCTTCAAATACCTGACTGGCATAATGCAGAGCGTGGGTAAGGGAATGGGTGCGCGCATCGCGCCATGGTATCATCTCACCATTCATCCAGATGAGACCATCACGATCATCGAACGGAATTAATGCCATTTTTTCCTCCAATAGACGCGCTGCCTACCACAACAGTGAAAGCGCGCTCCCATATTTTATTTTTTTGTCTGGATGAAAAGCCAGATTTTTTTATATTCACCTTTATTTCCCTATCAGGATCAGTATTATCGGTCAACATGACTGACATAATTTTACCACAGAAACAGTCCGGAACGTCTTCAGCCCGTGAAAAGGGACTATTCCTGCGTCGTCAGGAATTACGCAGGGCCATTGAGTTACTGTTTTTTGCTTATCGTGACTTCACTTATGAAGCAGATGAGCTTCTCTCTGACTTAGACCTTGGCCGCGCTCATCACCGGGTGATATATTTTGTGGGTCGCCAGCCAGGCATCACAGTAAGCGACCTGCTTGCCATTCTGCATATTACAAAACAAAGCCTGTCTCGGGTACTCTCTCATCTCATTGATGAGGATTATATTATTCAGGAAACCGGGCCGCGCGACAGACGCCAGCGTCTGCTTCATCTTACCGATAAAGGGGTATCGCTTGAGAAGAAGCTGACAGACCTGCAATGTAACCGCTTTGCCCGCGCCTATTCAGAACGCGGCATTGATGCTGTTGACGGGTTTCAGCAAATTCTGACAAGCTTGCTTGATGATGATACCCGCAGCCATCTTCGGGCTGTCCACCCAGATAGAATAGATTAGGCGCCGCGATGTCAGAGCCAGCTCATATTCTTGTCATTGATGATGATGAGAGATTGCGTGAGCTATTACGGCGTTTCCTAGAAGAAAGCGGGTTCAGGGTTACCGATGCAAATAGTGCAGCAGAAGCCCGCGACTATATGAAGGCCATGCATTTTGACTTGCTGGTAATAGACGTAATGATGCCCGGCGAGACCGGCGTTGAATTTCTTGCCTCTATCAGGCCAACAGAAAATATTCCTGCATTATTCCTGACAGCCCTGTCCGAAACAGAGAACCGGATAGAAGGACTTGAAGCAGGCGCTGATGATTATATCGCAAAACCATTTGAGCCACGCGAGCTGATTTTAAGAATTTCTCGGATTTTAGACCGCCAAACAGATATCAGCGCCTCATCTGACATTCAATTCGGTCCCTTCTCTCTTAATCTGGACAGCAACATTCTTACCGAAAATGGCCGGCGCATTCACATTACAACTGCCGAGCAGGATTTGCTTTCCTGTTTTTCACAATCGGCTAATCAGATAGTGAGCCGTGATGAAATTGCCCAGCATCTTGATGGCCGCATGCAAGGCAGGTCAATTGATGTTGCTGTTGCGCGGCTCCGCACCAAGCTTGAAGTTGACCCGCGCTATCCTGTAATGCTTCAGACAGTGCGCGGCAAAGGCTGGATGCTAAAAACAAATTAGGTCGTCAGGGGACGGCCCGCTAAAGGGCGCAGGAAAATGCAGTTACGAAACTATATGCCCAAAACACTATTTGCCAGAATGCTTGCAATTATTCTGGTGCCGATGTTGCTTGTGCAATGTATTACCGTGCTTATTTTTTACGAGCGGCACTGGGATTCAGTAACCCGTCATATGGCATATAGCCTTTCTGGAGAGATCTCTTATATCGTCTCACAGGCCGGCTCTACACCCACAATGGAAGATATTCCTGCCCTTCAAATGCTGGCAGGACGTTATTTTGGCTTCAGTGTGTTATTTACCCCAGACGCAATTCTACCGCCTGAGAACCCAGATATTGACCGCTCATTCTATGCTTATATCGCGCTATCAGAAACCTTGAATAATCGAATCGACTTTCCCTGGTCAGCAGACCTTACAACAGATGAAGACCTTATTTCAGTTGATATACAGCTTGGTACAGGTGTGCTGCGTATCTATGCCGGACGAAAACGTCTATTCAGCTCAACAAGCTGGACATTCCTTGGCTGGACGATTGGCAGCTCGCTTATCCTATTCTGTATTGCGCTATTATTCCTTCAAGGGCAGGTGCGCCCTATCCGCCAGCTTGCAAATGCGGCGCGTCAATTAGGGCTTGGCCGGCAGACAGATGACTGGCAGTTAAGCGGCGCGCGCGAAGTAAGGCTGGCAGGGCGTGCCTTCCAGTCAATGCGTCACAGGATTAATCGCCAGCTGACAGAACGTACCTCTATGCTCGCCGGTGTGAGCCATGATTTACGCACCCCCCTCACACGCATGCGCCTGCAACTAGCAATGATGACGCGCACAGTTGATGTTGATGCGCTTGAAAATGATGTTGTTGAGCTAGAGAGCATGATTGACGGCTATCTTGCTTTTGCCAGAGGCGAGGGAGAGGAACATGCTGTGTCTGCCTCCCTCGATGATATGCTCATTTTGATGGTTTCAGGCTATCAGAAAAGCAATCCGGGCCATGTCACCCTTACGATGCCTGACAACCCTTTGCCGCTGTTTCCCATTCGGGCTGTCGCAATGAGACGGGCTCTTGATAACCTTATTGCAAATGCCGTGCGGTATGCCGACAAAAGCGAAGTCAGAGTGAAATTCAGAAATGATGTAGTTAATATTTTTGTTGATGATGATGGCCCCGGCATTGAGCCTGAATTGCGCGAACAAGCCCTTCGGCCCTTTGTGCGACTCGAAGCCTCGCGTAATCGCGGCACCGGCGGAACCGGCCTTGGGCTTGCGATTGCCGCTGATATTATTGCAGGTCATGGCGGCGAGCTTATTCTGGATGCATCACCGCAAGGCGGCTTGCGGGTACATGTTAAACTTCCCGTCTAGCATCTCTGCTTTTTTGCTATACACAAAATAGCTTAATGAAGGCGCTGACCATCCGGCACCTCGCTATCAGGGCCGATAAGAATAATATGGCCCTCCTCGTCTGACAGCCCAAGCGTTAAGACTTCAGACATAAAGGGTCCGATTTGGCGCGGCGGAAAATTCACCACAGCCATTACCTGCCTGCCAATAAGAGAGTCTTCATTATAATGTTCAGTAATTTGAGCTGACGATTTTTTCAGGCCAATTTCCGCACCAAAATCAATCACCAGTTTAAGGGCTGGCTTGCGCGCTTCGGGGAACGGGGCAGCTTCGATAACCCGTCCGACACGAATATCAATTTTTAGGAACTCATCAAACGTTGCCAGTGATTTTTTGCTCTCATCAGTCATGCTAGGACTGGCCCTCATCCTGCTCAAGAATTTTCAGGCTTACCGCCCATTCACGGGCTTTTTCAAGTTCACTATCAATTTGTTTAAGGGTCTGGGATAGGTCGGCTGTCTCATCAGCCATCCAAGTTGGTCGCACCCGCATGACCACAGCGCAAACACCTTTAACCCTTAGCATCCGTTTTATGCCTGAACTATCATCGCCGCAGAGCCGGAGCAATCGGTCAATCGCACGCAAGAGCTGATGACCAAGAGCCATGCCCAGAACAGGATTGCGCATACAAGCCGAATGCAGGGCCTGCATTTGGGGCTTTAGCGGCGCAAAACTCTCAAATCTGTGAATAAGACCCTCAACCAGCTTTTCCTGAACAGAGGCGTCACCTGCATCGTTAAAATCATCTGCTATCTCAGCAAGGGCCTGATCATCAACCATCGCAACTGCAACACAAGCAAGGTCTGTCATATCAGCAAGACCTGCCATATCAGCAGGACTGGCCATATCAGCAGGACTGGCCATATCAGCAGGACTGGCCAAATGCTCCTGCCCGTCGCGTCCAGCCTCACCGGCGAGCATCTCAAGCGATAATTCTGCAAAAGAGCGATCCCGCAAGGCAGCCCAGAAAGCCTCAACTAGCTGGCTTCGTCGTTCATCAAAAGACATCCTATCCCTCACCTACCAATAATTACCAACTACCTTTTAGATAGCGGCGTAACCCGCCCTGACAAGAGCTAATGCCAAGAGCTAATTCTGGGAGCTAATTCTGGGAGCTATTCCTGCGAACGGCACCTATCAAGCTCTTGTGCGCGGTGCGCGGCTGCTGCCAGAGCTGTATCGAACAGGGCCGACATGCCGCCTTCAGCCATGAGCACAGCGAGCGCCGCCGCTGTGGTGCCGCCTTCTGATGTAACATTTACCCGAAGCTGGGATGCTGGGGCTGTCTCTGCTGCCAGAAGCGCGCCGGACCCGGCAACAGTCTGTCGGGCAAGACGGTCTGCAACATCTGCTGGCAGGCCAAGCTTACGCCCTGCAGCTGCCATCACCTCAGCGAGCAAAAAGACATAAGCCGGACCAGACCCCGATACAGCTGTTACCGCATCCATCATCAGCTCATCATCGATATGCACAACATCACCGCACGCCCGAAGCAACGCCTCTGCACGCTGCTTTTGAGCCGCTGTCACAGTATCCGTGCAGTAAAGCGCTGTAATCCCGCTACCAATTGCGGCCGGCGTATTGGGCATAGCGCGCATGAGCCGCGCATCTGCGCCTAGATGATGGGCAAGACCTGCCGTTGAAATACCCGCAGCAATACTTATCCACCCCGTCGCGCTATCCCCAACCCCGACAACCTGCGGCAGAACATTATCCATAATCTGCGGCTTGACGGCCAGAATAGCGATATCAGCGCAATAGCTGGCCGGAAGGTCTGCTACTGAGTGATAGTAGCTCACGCTAACTGATGGTGTTGATAAGAGCGCTTGCGCCGCATCATGGGCAGGGTCAATCACAGAAATCTCTGCCTGCATATCCTCAAGACCCAGCCAGCCAGCCAGCATAGCATGCCCCATCTTGCCGCAGCCAATAAGACAGAGTTTCATCACATTGTCAGCCATCACAAACGCTCCTCGCCGCGGGTCACATAAAGTCGTGCCCCACTATGACAGAGCATCAGAAAAAACGATAGAGAGAGTGATTAACCATAAGTTAAGTTATCACTGCTAACGTTACTTTCAGCATTTTGAATTGGAGTAAATTATGAACTTTATTTCGAGAATAGTAGTAGCCCTAGCAATCCTTGCATCCACAACAATATTAGACGTCAAAAACGGACATGCAGAAATTGGAAGAATGGATGGAAACTTGTTATTTGAGGAGTGTTCGTCAGACCATGCAACACTCGAAATGTCATGCTTATCTTTCGTTATGGGTGTTTTGGAGGGGTATGTTAATGGCGCAATAAGGGGCTATATGACTGCTTCTATGGGACCCACTAAAGATAAATTCGACCCTAATAACCCAGACCCTGAGGTCTTGGCAAAGATAACGAAAACTCTCGAATTGGTCATGACGGGAAATACTGGGCCGATTTTAGGCTTTTGCCTTCCAGAAGACGTTTTATATATTCAAATTGTTGATTTGGTAAAAAACCATCTTGGAAACCATCCAGAACTCAGGCATTTCGATGCAAATCAAATCGTCATTGAGGTAACAGAAAAGGCATTTCCTTGCCCGTAGAACTATTATATTACGCTCAAATAAAGGGCATCCAAAAAACAATCCGGCCTTAGTGGCGAATTCGTTGCATTGATTAAGCAGAACAAGGTCACCACAGCTTTGATGGGCGTTAAGGTTTTACAAACCCCGTCGAACCTAAATCCGTGCTTATGCCTGACCGAGGGTTGGCATCATGACGAGCTGGGAGGCGAGTGATGGCGGGCCGTCATTTTCGAGCGCGTGAAGCAGGGCCGGAAAAGCCTGTTCACACTGGCCAAGCAGAATATCAACAACATCTTCAATCTGTTCAGGTGTTGCCCCACCTGCTCCACGAAGCGGCAGCGTATAGCTTAGCTCAACAGCGCCTGTATCAGGTGCAATCACGAAATGGCCCAGAAACAGATGCTGATTTAACATGCATATCATCAGTGCCAGCCGCTGGAATGATCCATCATCAACCGGTAATTCAAGCCCGCAATCAAGCCGCAGGGTTTCATCATCATCCTGCCATGTCACCTGAAGATGATATTGTGACCAATGCCCCGGCACGTCTGCGGTAAGCATATTCCTGTCTGTCTGGCGCAGATACCACTCCTGACGCGCAGCAAAGCGCGACACAAGATCAATCGGATGGCCAAGCTGTTCGTCGGCCTGCTGAGTGGAAACGGATGTGCGGATGACTGCCATAATAAAAAAACTGCCACGAATAAAGTGTTTCAAGAGTCTGACATCAGGTCGGCTAAGCAGACCTGTTATCACGACTCTAGAATGGCAAAATCACAGCCCCCCTTCAACACAATATTTTGAGGGTAAGCTTGCTTTGACCCACTAGGGGTTGTGGATAACCAGTGTTTTTCGGCAGTTTTGCAGGTGGTTTTACCCCGCCTAAACCTAGCTGTCTTTTTTCGCTTTGGTTTGCTTTTTGGTAGCTGATTTTGGCGTTGTCTGGGGGGCTTGCTGTGCTGCCTCGATGAAAGCGATTCGCTGGGCAAGGGCATCAAGCCGTGTCATCAGCGCATCAAATTCCTCACGCGTTACAATTCCTGCATCATTCTGGCCACGTTCCTGACGACCTTTTTTCATCGTATCAAACTCTTCACGCAGGCTTCCAAGCGCAGATGCTGCCCCATTTGCCATTGTCGCAAGGTCTCCAAAAATATCCGGACGCGGTTTCATGATCTTCACTCCCTTTCTGAAGAGATACACTAATATAACAAGCCAGTGTTGAGTGAACACCGCTGTTTCACAAAAAATAGGCCTGCAAACACAGAAGAGCAATGGTCTTCATAGATTTTTCCCGTTACCATGGCGCACCGTAGATAAAGTATGCCGAAAGGGCCATGAGATGACGGAGCCGCTCTTCTCTTTTCCTCACATTGATCCTATTGCGATTTCGATTGGCCCCTTAGCTGTGCGCTGGTACGCGCTGGCTTATATTGCAGGCTTACTTCTTGGCTGGGCTTTGCTGCGTCGGCGTATTACGGCCGGACACGCCCCCTTCTCGCAGATACAACTGGATTTTCTGCTGAACCTGTCCTTGCTCGGGATTCTGCTTGGGGGACGGATTGGCTATGTGCTGTTTTATAATCTGTCCTATTTTGCAGCGCACCCGTCTGCCATTTTAAAAGTATGGGAAGGCGGCATGGCCTTTCATGGCGGATTGATAGGCGTTATGCTGGCCGTCTTATTCTTTGCCTACCGCAACCGAATTCCTGTCTTGGCAGTGGGCGACCAGATTGCTCTTGTTGCCCCTATCGGATTATTTTTCGGCCGGCTTGCAAACTTCATTAATGGCGAGCTTTATGGCCGGGTTACAGAACACCCGCTTGGCATTATTTTCCCTGGCGGCGGACCATTACCGCGCCACCCAAGCCAGCTTTATGAGGCTTTTCTTGAAGGCCTTGTTCTATTTGCTATTCTGTTTTTCACCGACCGGCGACTTTCTGCCACCCGTGCCGCTCAGCGCCCGCATGGCATTCTGATTGCTATATTCATGATAGGCTATGGGCTTTGCCGAATGGCCATTGAATTTGTGCGAGAACCAGATGCCCATCTCGGCTTTCTGCTTCAGTTTGGTCAGGCCGGTATTTCCATGGGGCAGCTTCTTTCACTGCCAATGGTTCTTTTTGGTTTGTGTCTTCTTATCATTGTGCGCCGCAAATGACAGAGCAGCCTAAAGATGAGTTCATCCACCAGCTCCGTGATGACTTATTGCAAAATGGTGCTATCCAGACTGATATTTTCATCCAGAAATCTGCGGCTGTTTATTATGGTAGTAAAGACAGATTGGGCACAGATGGTGACTTCACAACAGCGCCAGAAATTAGTCAGCTATTTGGTGAAATAGTCGCCGCCTTTCTTGCTTATCTTGAATCACTATCACCTATTGATGAGACAGCAGCTGCCGATAAGACAGCTATATTATTCGAAGCAGGTCCGGGGCGCGGTACTTTGCTGAGTGACATGAAACGCAGTTTTACAGCGATAAGTCCGGCGCTTGATAAAGCTGACATCCACCTGCTTGAAACAAGCCCTGTCTTCCAAGCCATTATTACAGAAAAAATAGCCCAACCTGTCAACTTCATGAGCACATTGGATGATATCCCGCCCCGCCCTCTTTATGGTGTGGCCAATGAATTTTTTGATGCGCTTGGCACATCTCAGATATTGTTTGACGGGACTGACTGGCGCTGGCGGCTTGTGGCGGCAAGCACTGACGCGCAGACCCCGTTTTGCCTGCAATCAGGCCCACCTTTATTACCTACGGACTACCCTGCATATCTGCCTGAAACACCCGAGGCAGGAACGATTTGCGAGATAAGCCGCGCAGCAGAAGATGCCATGAGCCTGCTTGCCCGTCATATTGCCCAATTTGGCGGCGGTCTTCTTATCTGTGATTATGGCACATCAACAAATCAGGGCGATAGCATTCAAGCGCTACGCGATCACAAACCAACGCCCTTCCTGTCCGCGCCTGGCCAGAGTGATATCACTCATCTGGTTGATTTTGCTGCTCTGAAGCGCTGTGCAGACAATGCTGGAGCCCGCCTTATCGGGCCTGTTGAACAAGGCAGTTTCCTTAACGAGCTTGGCATCATGGAACGGGCAGAACAGTTGCGCAAGTCAAGCGACCCAGAGGGGGATAGAAGCTTGCTTGCGGCGATTGACCGATTGATTTCACCGGCACATATGGGCAGCCTGTTCAAAGTAGCGTTACTGGTCCCAGATGGTGCCGGCACCCCGCCTGGCTTTGCCTCATTGCGCGAAAAAGGAGTGATATAACTTATGAGCACACAATTTCATCGCTCCGAGAATGGTCCTGCTTATTTTGCACATGATGCGCTTCAGCAAGATGGTATCTCACATGGCTTTTTTACCCGGCAAGGCGGCATCTCTTCTGGTCTGTATAATAGCTTGAATTGCGGTCTTGGGTCGGGTGATGAGCGCGCTTCTGCCGAAGCAAATCGCAGCGCCGTTACAACAGCGCTTGGATTTCAGTCTGACGCGCTGGCCGGGCTCTATCAAATTCATAGCGCGCGATGTCTTGTTATCGACAGTCCTGACAGTCCATATCTCACTACCCGCCACGAAGCAGATGGGCTGGTGACAAATCAGCGCGGGATAGCGCTTGGCGTTCTCAGTGCTGATTGCGCGCCTGTTCTGATGGCCTGCCCTCAGACCGGAATTGTTGGAGCGTGCCATGCTGGCTGGCGCGGCGCTGTATCTGGCATCATTCAGAATACCGTTGATACGATGTGCAGCCTTGGCGCCTTGCGCAGTGATATTCAGCTGGTTGTCGGCCCGGCTATCCAGCAACAAAGCTATCAAGTTTCTGCTGCCTTAACTGAACCTCTTCTGTCAGCTCATCCGGCGGCAGAATGCTTTCTTCAGCCCGATTCGACCCATCGTGATAAATATTTATTCGACTTACCCGGTTTTGCGCTTTCCTGTGCAGCATTTGCCGGTGTAGAAAATGCCTATATTATGGCCAAAGATACCTACGCTGAGCCAGACTATTTTTTCAGCTATCGCAGGGCAACCCATCTGCAGGAAACAGATTCTGGCAGATTAATTTCTATCATTGGGCGTTTGTAAGTGGTGCATTCTATACTATTTTACCAAACAGACCTAAAAAGAGGCTGAAGAGAATAATGCCGCATTTATGGATATTTGTTGGGATGATGTTGCTGGGCATGCTCGCATCATGCGTTTTTTTGTAAAATTTTTGAGTCTTTTCAGCTTGTATGCGCCCCCTCTCATTTGTTATCACGTTAGGGTCTTGTGTCTTTCAAAAATTGCTACCGTTCTAAAAAGGTGAGTTCCTTATGAAAATCATATCTGGTAACTCGAACCGCCCGCTTGCTGAGGCGATCGCTGCCTACCTAGACACACCTCTTACACAAGCTGATGTGCGCCGATTTGCGGATATGGAAGTCTTTGTTGAAATTCACGAAAATGTTCGCGGTGAGGATGTGTTTGTTGTTCAGTCAACATCCTATCCAGCGAATGATAATTTAATGGAATTGCTTGTAACACTTGATGCATTACGCCGCGGATCAGCCCGTCGTATCACAGCGGTTATTCCGTATTACGGCTATGCCCGGCAGGACCGGAAATCAGGTCCGCGTACTCCTATTTCAGCAAAGCTTCTGGCAAATCTAATTACCACAGCTGGGGCAGACCGCGTTCTAACGATTGACCTACATGCTGGCCAGATACAGGGCTTTTTTGATATTCCAACAGACAATCTTTACGCAGCCCCTGTCTTTACTGATGATATTCAGGCGAAATATGAAAATGGCAATCTGATGATTGTATCTCCTGATGTTGGCGGCGTGGTTCGTGCCCGGGCTCTTGCGCGCCGGCTGAATGTTGACCTTGCTATTATCGACAAACGTCGCCCGCGGGCCGGTGTGTCTGAAGTGATGAATATTATTGGGGATGTATCTGGCCGGCACTGTATCATGGTTGATGATATTGTTGATTCTGGGGGTACGCTTTGTAATGCCGCCAAAGCGCTTATGGATTCAGGCGCATTAAGTGTTGATGCCTACGTAACACACGGCGTTCTGTCTGGCGGGGCTGTCTCTCGGATTGCCTCTTCACCTTTGACATCACTGGTAACAACTGATTCGATCCAGGCAACCGAAGCCATGCGTGTTGCCCGCAATATCCGCCAACTTTCAATCGCACCACTGCTTGGTGAAGCGATGAAACGCATTCATCAGGAAAAATCAGTCTCCAGCCTCTTCCAATAGGCCGTTTTCAGCCTGATATTTGCTGATTTAACTTGTATTTTTGTGCGTCTGCGCCTATCAAGAGCGCCAAGCTATGCACCCTTGGAGGCATAGGCTGACATCTATTTCATCAAACAGGAAGGTTAGTTATGTCAGAAACTACTGAAATCAGCGCCATTGAGCGCACTCGGGTCGGTAAGGGGTCCGCCCGTGCATCACGTCGCGCAGGCATGATCCCTGCTGTTATTTACGGCGATAAAAAATCTCCTATCAGCATTGAGCTGGAAGAACGGGTTATCCGCAAGATCATTCACGAGCCAGGCATTTTCGGCCGTCTTTTGAATATCAAGGTTGACGGAACAGTTACAACTGTTCTGACACGTGACATTCAAATGCATCCGGTCACAGATGAGCCGCTCCACATGGATATGCTGCGTGTTGGTAAGAAATCTAGTGTTGCTGTGGCAGTACCGGTTGAATTTATCAATGAAGACTTGGCACCCGGCCTCAAGGTTGGCGGCGTGTTGAACATTGTTCGTCATGAAGTTGAATTGAACTGTCCTGCAGGCAATATTCCTGAGAAGATCGTAATCGATCTTAGCGGCGTTAATGTCGGCGATTCCATTCATATTAGTGCAGTGACACTGCCGGATGACGCTACACCAACAATTACCGATCGTGACTTCACTATCGCAACACTTCAGTCACCAGGTGGCGGTGTTAAGAATCTTGATGATGAAGATGGCGAGGCAGGTGAAGACGCTTCAGCTGGCGAAGGCGAAAGCACAGAATAAGCCATTAAGGCTATTTCACGTATCTTTCCTGTCACAGATGGCCATAATATGGCCCTGTGGCAGGACTTCCAGCCCTCTTTTTTGGGTCTTATCTGAACCAGCTAAAGAGATAAGGACCGGAGAATAAAGCAATGTTATGGGTTGGCCTCGGAAATCCCGGACCGGACTACCGTCTGAACCGCCATAATGTTGGCTTCATGGCGCTGGAAAGCATTGCTTCGGAATACGGATTTTCACAATGGCGGACCAAAGCCGGCCTTTGCATAAGCGAAGGCAGAATAGGCAGCCAGAAAATCATTGCCCTCAAACCTCAATCATTTATGAATAAATCGGGTCTTCCGGTAGCTGAAACAGCGCGATACTACAAAATTGCACCAGCTGATATCACTGTGTTTCATGATGAAATTGATCTTGGCATTGGCCGTGTTCGCGTCAAACAAGGCGGCGGTCATGGGGGACATAATGGATTGCGGGATATTGACCGGCATATGGTGCAAGATTACTGGCGCGTGCGTCTTGGTGTTGGCCGGCCAGAGCGTAAATCAGATGTTCATAAATGGGTACTGCAGGATTTTGCCAAAGCAGAACAGTCAGGCTGGCTTGACAGTCTGCTGAAAGCTATGACATCTGAAGCAGGCTTGCTGGCTGACGGGGATACAAATAGCTTTATGTCACGTGTTGCCTTCCTTGCGCCCGCACCAACACCAATACCAGAAGATAATGACTAGAACCATCTGCCTGCTCGTCAGGCGCATTCATATATTTTATCAGGCAGGAGCATAGATTATGGGGTTTAATTGCGGGATCGTTGGACTGCCGAATGTTGGTAAATCTACCTTGTTTAATGCGCTGACAAAAACAGCTGCAGCAGAAGCAGCCAACTACCCTTTCTGCACAATCGAGCCAAATACGGGCAGAGTTGCTGTTCCAGATACACGCCTTGATAAGCTGGCGGAGCTTGCAAGCTCTGCACAAATTCTGCCAACCCAGCTCGAATTTGTTGATATTGCTGGGCTGGTGCGGGGCGCAGCACAGGGCGAGGGTCTGGGCAATCAGTTCCTGGCAAATATTCGTGAAGTCGATGCGATTGCCCATGTGCTGCGGTGCTTTGAAGATGATGATATCACCCATGTTGAAGGCGGCGTCGACCCTGTGCGCGATGCAGATACAGTGGAAACAGAGCTGATGATTTCAGATATGGAGTCTCTGGAAAAGCGGATGACGGCACTTACGAAAAAAGTGCGTGGCGGCGATAAACAGGCAGCCTCTGACTTATCGCTCATGGAAAAGCTACATGCCCAGCTTTCAGACGGCCAGCCTGCGCGTAAAACGCCAAATCTTACCGAAGATGAGCAAGCGCGTTTGCCCTACCTGCAATTACTGACAACAAAGCCTATTTTGTATGTCTGTAATGTAGGCGAGGCAGATGCGGCAACCGGCAATGCGTTTTCTGAAACAGTTGGCAAAATGGCGGCAGAACAGGGCGCTGCTCATGTAGTTGTCTCTGCTGCGATCGAATCTGAAATAGCAACTCTCGACCCAGAAGACGCAGCAGAATTCTTGAGCGAGCTTGGGCTAGAAGAAGCCGGTCTGGTGCGGATGATTAGTGCTGGTTATGGCCTTCTTGAATTACTGACCTTCTTTACAGTCGGTCCCAAAGAAGCCCGCGCATGGACAGTTCATACAGGTGCGACAGCACCCGAAGCCGCTGGTGTTATTCATACCGATTTTCAGCGTGGCTTTATCCGCGCCGAAACCATTGCTTTTGATGATTATATGGCCTGTTCAGGCGAAGCAGGCGCCAAGGAAGCTGGTAAACTCCGCATTGAAGGCTCTGACTATAAGGTCAAAGATGGGGATGTATTCCATTTTCGCTTTAACGTCTAACCACAGCCAGCAGACACAGCTTTCTGCTCTCATGCACTAGCTTTGCCATATAAAAAGCACAACCCGGTCCCGGATTGTGCTTTTTTTTATATCATCGCTTTACCGCATGCCGATAGCAGAGCCGGTATCTTGGCGATTAGACCTTTGATTTCTTCACATCTGCCCAGATGAAGCGCATTGCGCCAAACGACATTACTGACAGAATAAGAAGGAACGCAACAACAGCAACACCCGTACGCTTACGCTTTTCAAGGGCTGGTTCTGCTGTCCATGCAAGGAACGCAACAAGATCAGCTGAAATAGCTTCAACAGAACTTTCAGCGCCGTCTGCATAGGTTAAATCATCACCATAAAGCGGCTGTGGCATTGCAATCATATGGCCAGAATAGGCGGCGTTATAATACATGCCTTCAGGTATTTCGGTATCGCCTGGTGCCTCTTCATAAGATGTCAGCAAGCTATAAAGATAATCAGGTCCATTTGCGCGTGCTTTGGCAATCAGAGACAGGTCTGGCGGATAAGCGCCATTATTGGCGGCACGAGCGGCATTCTGGTTCGCATAAGGCGCTGGAAAGCGGTCAGCAGGCAAGGCTGCCCGCATGAACATATCACCATCATCATTCGGGCCGTCTTCGACTTCATATTGGGCCGCAATCGCTTTGATTTCAGCTTCATTATATCCCAAGTCAGCAAGATTTCTGAATGACACATAATCAAGTGAATGACAGCCTGAACAAACCTCAACATAAGCCTGAAGTCCGCGCTGCATTGCTGCCTGATCAAAACTGCCAAACGGTCCAGAAAAAGACCAATCCTTTTGCTTCAGGACAACATCACCGCCACCAGCAGCAAGCGCCGGGCCTGCCATCATAAGCGCGGCAAGGCAAAGGAACAGTTTTTTCATTACACTTTCTCCTTTGGTGCTGCAGCTGCGCCAGCAAGGCCGCCACCGCCGCCAAACACAGGCGTTGAGATTGATTGCGGCAAGGGTCGCGGCGTTTCAATAACCGATAACAGCGGCAATATCGCAAGGAAGTGAATGAAATACCATACTGTCGCAACACGTCCAACCAGCAGATACATGCCCTCTGCCGGCTTAGCGCCAACATAGCCAAGCACGATGCAGTCAATGACCAGAATCCAGAAGAAGATTTTGAACATAGGACGGAAGCGCGCTGAGCGAACTGGTGAGCGGTCAAGCCATGGCAGAACAAATAGGATAGCAATCGCACCAAACATAGCAAGGACACCGCCAAGCTTGTCAGGCACCGCCCGCAAGATGGCATAGAATGGCAGGAAGTACCATTCAGGCACAATATGAGCTGGTGTCTGCATCGGGTTTGCCGGAATGTAATTATCTGGATGTCCGAGGAAGTTCGGGAAGAAGAAAACTGCCGCAGCAAGGAATGTCAGAAAGACTGACAGACCAAAGAAATCCTTGATGGTGTAATATGGATGGAACGGCAATGTATCCTGCGGCCCGCGTGTATCAATCCCCAGCGGGTTGTTTGAGCCAAATCTGTGCAAGGCAACAAGGTGCAGAATAACAACACCAACAATCAGGAACGGCATCAGATAGTGAAGCGCAAAGAAGCGGTTAAGTGTTGGGTTATCAACTGAAAACCCACCCCATAGCCATGTAACAATGCTTTCACCAACAAACGGGATAGCCGAAAACAGGTTGGTAATCACAGTCGCGCCCCAGAAGGACATTTGCCCCCACGGCAGCACATAACCCATAAAGGCTGTTGCCATCATCAGAAGCAGGATAACAACACCCAGCATCCATAATAATTCGCGTGGCGCTTTATATGATCCGTAATATAAGCCTCTGAAAATATGAACAAAGACCACAATGAAGAAGAAACTCGCCCCGTTCATATGAATATAACGTAATAACCAGCCATGATTTACATCACGCATGATACGTTCGACAGACTCAAATGCATAATCAACATGCGCTGTGTAGCTCATCGCCAAGGTAATGCCGGTGACAATCATAATCACGAGCGAAATACCGGCAAGCGATCCAAAATTCCAGAAATAATTCAGGTTCTTTGGTGTTGGATATTCATTTGCTTCATGCTCAAGGAAACTGAAAATCGGGAGACGATGATCAATCCAGCGCACGACAGGGTTTGAAAACTTTGATGCAGACATCTTAATAAACTCCTTGGCGATCAGCCGATACGGATGACCTGGTCGGATAGAAAGCTGTAAGGGGGAACTTCTAGGTTAAGCGGCGCAGGCCCTTTGCGAATACGGCCTGATGAATCATAATGCGAGCCATGACATGGGCAGAACCAGCCGCCATATTCGCCGCGCACTTCGCCAACCTTCTGACCCAGTGGCACACATCCAAGATGCGTACAAACGCCCAGTACAACAAGATATTCAGGCTTCTGCGCCCGCACTTCATCACCTTCTGGGTCGCGCAAATCATCTTGCGATACAACTGACGCTTCCTCAATTTCTGAGGATGTACGGTGACGGATAAAAATTGGCTTGCCGCGCCATTTGATCGTAATTGACTGACCTTCGGCAATTTTCGACACATCAACTTCGATGCTAGCAAGAGCAAGTGTATCTGCAGCTGGGTTCATCTGGTCGACGAGCGGCCAGACAAAAGCACCTGCGCCAACAGCGCCCATCGCATAGGTTGCAACAACGATGAAATCGCGACGAGATTTGTGTTCGACCGAAGCATCAGCCGCCGTCTTTGATTGTGATTTAGCCATCTTCCCCTCTTTTCCTCATGCATCTATCTCTTCAGATAAAAGATAGTCTGCACATATCAGAAATAACAACTGTATATCTAGCAAAGTGGGTAGCATTTTCCCAGACCCTGCGACAATTTATTTCACGCTTTCTAGCCTTCAGGGGATAGTTTTCATCAGAACGGGAAAACATAAGCTGCTTTGGGCCTGCTTCGGGGCTATTTCTGGCGACCACAGAGCTATTTTAAAAGCCCCTAATCTTACGGCCACCTTACTTCTGGCGGCAGACTCATCAGAATTGCCTCAATATTCCCGCCCGTCTTTAAGCCAAACAATGTTCCCCGGTCATAAAGCAAATTAAATTCAACATAACGACCGCGCCTGACAAGCTGTTGATGCCGGTCCTCATCGGTCCAGCTTTGCGCCATTTTTGCGCGCACAATATCAGCATAGACATTAGCAAAGCTTGTGCCGACATCTTGTGTAAAAGCAAAATCAGCCGCATGATCCCCGGACGTAAGGTAATCATAGAAAATACCGCCTGCACCGCGCGCCTCATCACGGTGCGGCAGATAGAAATATTCATCACACCATTTTTTATAGGTGTCATAATAATCATCACCATGCCGGTCACAGCATTGCTTTAGCCCATCATGAAACTGCCCGGCTGCATCATCTGCTGGCATAAGCGGGGTTAAATCGCCGCCGCCGCCAAACCATGTTTTGGCCGTAGCAATGAAACGCGTATTCATATGGGCGGCAGGAACAAACGGGTTCTGCGGATGGGCAACCAGCGAAATACCGCCTGCCCAGAATGCACCATCATCTTCAGTGCCTGGAATTTGGGCACGGAACTCCTCGGAAAAAGTCCCATGAACAACAGAAATATTTACGCCGACTTTCTCAAAAACCCGGCCATGCATAACACTGATTTCACCGCCACCGCCGCCATCACGATCCCATGTTTTGCGTGCGAACTGGCCTGCTGGCTGATGGCCAAGGGGCGTATCGGCGGCATCGCGCTCAATAGCTTCAAAACTGGTGCAGATATCATCACGAAGCTGGCGAAACCAGCGCGCAGCAGCATCCTGCCGCTCAGCCCTTGTTGAGGCATCAACAAGCTTGTCTGACATTTTTGATTTAGCGTGAGCGATGGATGATATCGGTGTTTGTGTCATCTGAAATATCTTGGTTAAGAAGCTCGCCGCGGCGCGCGGTAAATCCAGACTCTACCCAGCGTTTTGTGAGCGCAGCTAAAGCCTGACCTGTACGAATGCCGGTTGTATGATAGGTTATTTCTATATCTGTGCCGGAGATGGGACAAGATGGCGGCGTAAAAAAGACGATTTGCCGCAGACGCTCATAATCAGCCGTCGTGCCGCTCATCACACACGCATCAAGATAACGCGGGCCAGCCGCATCTTTCAGCCAAAAAGCCTGTTGTTGCCACGCATCAGAACAAAGCCTATCAGCAGCATCCCGCGTGAGTTCTTTATCAAGCGCTGCAAGCATACGGCTATCAGCACGGCTGAGCTTCAGGCGCTTTGCCAGTCCTGCACGTTGGCCAGGCTCACACTGCAGACCAAGAGCCGCAACCGGCCCTATGAGACCTGACAGTAGGCCTTCTTTGAGCAGTCCATGATGGGGCCAGCCATTCGTAACAGCCGCAAACGGCGTATCAAACAGCACCTTATCAACGCCCATTTCATGCAGCAACCCTATCATCTTATCAGCTGCTGGGCCGGTCACAATACGACGCATCTCTGATGCCACACGCTCAGCTGACAGCATAGGTAATGACGCCACACCGGCAAATATGGCGCGGCAGGTTTCATCATCCATCTGCAAAACAGGATATTCAGAACAGAATCTGACAGCCCGTAGCAGGCGGAGATGATCTTCGGTAAGTCTTTTTTCAGGCCTGCCAATGAAGCGCAGACACCCCACCGCCAGATCAGCACAGCCCCCAACAGGGTCATAAAGCTGTCCGTGGCGGTCAAGATAGAGCGCATTTATGGTAAAATCACGACGCTTAGCATCCTCTTCCCAGCTCTCGATAGGGACAATAACAGCATGCCGGCCATCTGTTTCACTATCGCTTCTGAGGCGCGTCACCTCAGCTGTAAATCGCCCTTTTCGAAGGGTAACCGTGCCATGAGCTATGCCTGTTTCATAAACTGAATAGCCAGCTTTCTGAGCAGCAGATGCCATAATTTCAATAGGCAGATTAACCGCCATATCAATGTCGGGATGTGCATCAGGAGCGCTTGGATGCAGTGCCCAGCCAGCATACCAGTTTCGCACGATACCGCCCACCAGCCGCGCTTCCCCGCCAGCTTGTTCTGCACAGTCAAACAGGCCGCATAAAGCAGCGCTATCAAGCTGGGGCATATCATAGAAATCAGTGCGGCCAGCGCTGCTCATAATCCCGCGCCCCCTCTTGGTTAAGTATTAGGCGTCTGGGTCTTGGGCACAAACTGACCCGGAACAATAACACCATTCTGATTTTGAGGTGGTTGATAGCGCGTATCAGTCTCACCTGCCCCAATTTCAAGCATTAACAGCCCGCAGACCATAACAATCACAGCCACAAATGCCGCAATAATATGGCGATAGCGGAGCACGATTTCACCACGGGCGGTCTTCCCCCCAAGCCAGCTTAGCCCAAGAAGAACAAGATAGCCGACCAAAATGGCCAAAGCGATAATCAGATATTTACGCATTTATAGTCTCCGATATGCGGTGGGAAGCAGGTGAGTGACGTCAGACAGCTTGCCCTGATTTCAGGCCAAAAGCCAGTTTTCTGAGAACCGATGCGGTTGCCCCCCAGACAACTGGGTCTGTATCAGCAATCGTCCAGAACTGTCGCATCACTGCGCCGCGCCTGACAGACTGTTCACGATAATTTTCAAGGTCAAGAAGATGATGCAGAGGCTGAAACCAGACATCATCAACTTCATTGCGCTCTGGTACGAGCTCAGCATGCGCAACTGTGACAGATTTTTCCATTCGGGCAACAGCCGTAATCAGCTGAAAGTTACTACTAGTCAGCACAGGCGCAAGATATCCGATATGATGCATGTCGTGCTGGCGAAGACCGGTTTCTTCTTCTGCTTCACGCCGCGCCGTTGCCCCCGGATCAACATCACCTCTCTCTGGTTTTCCGCCTGGCAAGCTAACCTGACCTGGATGATGGCGCAAATGCTCTGCCCGCTTTGTAAGGAGAAGATGCAATCCATCCTTAGCTTCTGCCAGCAAAATAAGGGCTGCTGCAGGCCGAGCAGGCACGCCATTTAAGCCTTCATCTGGATAGGCAGGGCATGTCTGATAAAGGGCTGCTGTAATCTGCTCAATCGTAATCACGGGGTTTGCGCCCCACCTGCTTCAAGGGCGAAAAACTGCCCGCTACTCCATATGCCCTGTCCTGCGCCTTTTGGTCCGGTAACACTCATCTCAACAAGTTCATAGAAAACCGGCCGGCTCACCAAGGCGCTGAGACCTTTTTCAAGCATGATATAAGGCCGCTCATCTCCCCCAGACCCTGTCTTCATAACCAGCGGCACCTCTTTGCTTATCAGATGGGTGCGCCCCAGATTATCTGTCAACACGAGCTGGTCATGCTCTGCATTCATACGCGCCTCAACCGCCGTGATAACAAACGGCGCATCCTCAACCGTAATCTTGCCATATTCAACAGGCGTCCGCAGCCAATAAACACCATCCTCATCACAGGATAGGACAGAGGCAAATAAGGCTACCAGCTGGATACGGTCAATCGGGCTTCCTTCATGAAACCAGCGTCCGTCTGCCGTGATATGCATGTGATACTCATGCTCCACCGGCTCAGGCCGCGCCTGAGCAGAGCCTTCCTGTTTTACCTGCATCTCACTGTCAGTTTTCTGCGTCATATCCTTAATTTAGGAGTGTATTAGTCAAAAGGAAAGCAGGCAGGGGATAAAAGCTGCGCCTGTAAACGGTTTGATAACGAATTTATGAGATAACGAGGCTTGAGTGAAGGCGTTGAGTGTTAGCGACACGTCTTTTTGAACCTGCATTTGTCAGTTGCGTCCTGCCTTAATATCAAAACCAGAGGCAGACAAAAATGTCAGTGCGGCATGTGAAACACGTTTGCGCCCATAAAATGGGCTGTTTGGGGTTATTCAATGCGAAGCTCTTTTGAAATTGATAGTGATGGAAAACTCCATGTCCATCGCGTCACAAAGTCAGTACAGGCACCTCATCCTGTGCGCCTCACCCGTCAGGCGCAAATCATTCGCGTTCAGATATTTGACAAATGTTCTATCGATACGCTTCTCACGCTCATCCGTCAGTGCCGCGCCATTCGCCAGCCAATCCATATTCAGTCGGACTTTCCCGGGCTTTCATCGGGCATCCATAATGACAGTGCGTCTTTTTGCTTTAAAGTAGGACGCATCATTTTATCATTATTCGAAGAACATCATCGCACTCAATTCTCATCTCACCTTGGTGCATGGCTGGATGTTGCCTCAGACACCCATAAAATGCCCAGTGACTTTGTGTCCCTTGCCCGCCAGCAAGTCACAAATCTTGAAACAGCCGCTGCTCTGTCACAACTGACCGAGGACATGCTTGTGAATGCCGCCTTCTATCGCCTTGGTGCTGATTTTTCATTCCGGCTCTTAAAAGCGCCCCAGTTAGTTCGCTTCCCCGAAATTATCGACGAATGGAACCCGGATCTTTATGCCGCTCTGCCAATCGATTATGCACAATGGATTACGATTCTTGCCGAAATTGCCATTGCTAGTCGCATGCCTTTGCTACAGACAGGACAAATACAGATACACGATAATGATACCAAAGAGCTCCATCAGAATTCATTTACCCGGCTTCTCTATCCGATTGCGTCAGATCTTGAGCGACCATCAAATTATCGCCTTATTACGCTAAGCTATTTGCCGGAAAGCGATAGTTGGATTCTGTGATCATATAGCAACGCACAAAAATTATACACCTCAATAAACATTCTTAAAGAGTATTTTTTAACTTTATTTCAACTATTAAGAGATATAGTATCCAATCGTATTGTCATGAGTATTTATGTGTGTGAGGTAGCTTTCAACAAATAGGGGAACCTATGCCCAGACCTTCAGAACCAACAAAAAACGGATCAAAAATGACCGTTGTGCTTAAAGCTATGGGAAATAGCCGGCGATTGCAGATACTCACACAGCTTGCTGATGGCAGTGAAAAATCAGTATCCGAAATTGAGCAGCTCATTCCTAATCTTAGCCAATCTGCGCTATCCCAGCATCTTGGCAGGTTGCGCCGTGCCGATATCGTAAGGACGCGGCGTGCATCACAGACAATTTACTACTCAATCGAAGATGCCGATGTCGTTCGCATTCTGCGGTTGCTATCACATATTTATGCTGATGACCCTGTGCTGCCGCGAACACGACATTGATATATCACCTCGTTTAGGAGGGGGGGCAAGCGTTCCTGAGCGCCAAATGGAGAGCATATTTCTCTTCCCAAAGCTCCCCTCCCCCTTACCTGATATGCATCACTGCTTGAAATCTTGGTAAAAAGCTGTCACACCAACGACAGCTTAGTATTTTTCAGACCTGTTTGGCAGAGATTGCGCGCCAAAGACGCGTCCTGTGGAATAATTTATGTATATTTATCTTCCTATTGCTGAAGTCTCCATGCATATCGCCGTCATCATTGGACTTGGCGGCGGTGTTGGCTTTTTGTCTGGTATGTTTGGTGTTGGCGGCGGGTTTCTTATGACACCGCTCCTGATCTTCTTAGGTGTGCCACCTGCGATTGCTGTTTCAACCGAAGCCAATCAGATTGTCGCTTCGTCTGTTTCAGGTGTTATTGCGCATTGGCGGCGCGGTAATGTTGATTTTAAAATGGGTGGTATTCTGCTCGCGGGCGGTGTTGTTGGCTCCTCCCTTGGCGTGCTGTTATTTTCTATCCTGCGCGATATCGGCCAGATAGACCTTGTTATCAAATTATCTTATGTCGTGTTTCTTGGCTTGATTGGCGGCATGATGCTTCTTGAATCTATCCGCGCTATTTTGCGGACACGTCAGGCAGGCGCACGCCGTGGAAAACTGCATCAGCATAATTGGTTACACGGCCTGCCATTCAAAATGCGGTTCCGTAAATCAAAACTTTATATCAGCGCTTTATTGCCGTTTTTCCTTGCCGCAATGGTTGGTGTTCTATCAGCGATTATGGGTGTTGGCGGCGGGTTTATTCTGGTACCGGCGATGATTTATCTGCTTGGGATGCCAACTTATGTTGTTATTGGCACCTCGCTGTTCCAGATTATTTTTGTCACCGCAAATATTACCGTTCTTCAGGCCGTTCAAACACAGACAGTTGACTTTGTTCTTGCTGGCTTGTTGTTGTTTGGGGCTGTGATTGGCGCCCAAATTGGCGCGCGCTTTGGCACCCGTCTCAAAGGTGAGCAATTACGGGGCCTCTTAGCATTAATGGTTCTAGGCGTATCAGTGAAACTTGGCATTGAGCTTATCACAGCGCCGGTTGACGTCTTTGCTGTAGAGTTTATGAAATGAGTACGCTCACCCTCTCCTCTCAGACGGTAGCGTTGTTCAAGCTGAAAATAGGGGTCAGACTTTGTCTCGCCGTTATTCTCCTTGGCTTTGTGTCTGCGCCGTTATCTGCCTCAACAATCATCGCAGATCTATCGCGCAAGGATGTTGCTATAACCACCGATTTTCACGGCACTGAGCTGTTATTATTCGGCGCTGTCAAAGGCGAGGAGGATGATGATATCGTTGTTGTTTTTTCCGGCCCGCAAACGAAAATTGCGAGCCGCAAAAAAGAAAAAGTAAACGGCATCTGGGTGAATACCGAGACAGTTTTGTGGCAAAATGCCCCAAGCTTTTACCAGCTTCTATCAACCCGTCCCAAAGATGATATTTTAAGTCCCGCATTGCAGGCTGAATATCGTATTGGTCAGGACTACATCCCGTTACAGACTAAAGTGCCAATTATATCACAGTCAGACTATGCTGAATGGTTTGAATCTCTTAACCGTAATATGTCCCAGCTTGGCTTGTGGAAAACCCGCGTAGGCGATGTTGAACTTATTCGGGGCGCTTTGTTCCGTGCCCCGGTTCTGATGCCCGCCAATATTATTCCCGGACGTTATGAGGTGCGCGTGCTGCATATCAGCAAGGGCACTGTTCGGTCTGAATATTCAACCACCGTGCGCGTTACAAAACAGGGCATTGGGGCCCTTATTTTTGATATTGCGCATCGCTATTCAGTTTTTTACGGTCTTTTTGCTGTCGCCTTTGCCGTGTTTGCCGGATGGCTGGCAGCTATGGCATTTCGGCGCTCTTAATGTTATCTTACATCATTATAATCTAGAGAACAGATAGCGCTTGGTGCCTGGTCTGATAAGCTGGATCGCCATTGCTGAGATCTGAAAGGAAATATAACGTGTCACCTGAAACGAATTTCTTTCTTGTGCTTGTCGATGAGAGTGATGAGCTACATCAAGCTCTCCATTTTGCCTGCAAACGCGCACAATCATCAGGGAACCGTGTCGCCCTTCTTTATGTCATAGCCCCGGCTGAATTTGCCCATTGGGCTGGCGTTGGCGAGCTGATGCGCGCCGAAGCCCGTGACATGGCAGAACAGAAAATGCGCACACATGCCGAATATGTATCTGATTTAACAGGTCAGCCGCCGCTCATTTTTATCCGTGAGGGGGCAGCAACCGAGGAAGTCATCTCACTGATTGACGAGGAACAGAATGTGAGCCAGCTTGTGCTTGGCGCTGATACTAATTCAGATAGCGCCGGGCCGGTTATTGCTTATCTGACGGGCAAAGGTATTGCGCGATGCCGCGTCCCTGTTGTGATGGTTCCTGGCAACCTGACTGACGAGCAAATCGACAAGCTCGTCTAGTCTTGCAGCCATCATACTTGAAACACCGCCCCTGCAACGCCATATCTTAGCCAAGCCTCTCGAGAATGCCTGCTAAACAGCGATTTCGAGCGGACTTAAAACAACAATCACAACCATAAGGATTTGTTCCCGTGCGTGTGCTTACTATTCTTCTCACCCTATTATTGGGAGTTTCACCCTTTATTATGCCAAAAAAATCCAAAGCAGCCCCGACCCATTTGGTTATCACTACAACTAAAGGCCAAATCGAAATCAAACTTCTGCCGAAACTGGCGCCAAAGCATGTTGCACGAATTTCAGAACTTGCTGGTTCTGGCTTTTATGATGATGTTATTTTTCACCGCGTTATTCCGGGCTTTATGGCTCAGACTGGTGACCCAACAGGCACAGGCTCAGGCGGTTCAGGCACAAACCTTGACGCAGAATTCACCGATTACGAATACCGTGAAGGCACAGTTGGCATGGCGCGGGCGATGAACCCAGACAGTGCAGATTCCCAGTTTTTCATCTGCTTTGATGGCTGTGGTCACCTTACCGGCCAGTATACTGTGTGGGGTCAGGTATCACGCGGCATGGACGTTGTGAATAAAATCAATGAAGGCCAGCCTCCTGCTGAGCCGGATGCGATCACATCAACAAGCCTTAAATAACACGACTAGCCTATCACCATTTTTTGTGCGTCTGTCGCCTTAGCTTTTGCGAAGCGGCAGACGCACAAACTGAACGATAAGCGCTGCCCAAATAAACCCAAAAGCAAGAATGGACGTCATACCCAGTGGCTCTCCATACAGCCACACTGCGCTAGCAAGCTGCATTGATGGGTTTATGTAAAACAGAAACCCTGTCAGCGTCAGGGGCAAATGCCTGTTACCGATATGAAAAAGAAGAAGCGGCGTGGCTGTGACAAAGCCAGAGCTTATTGCAAATAAAACTGCTACCATTCCTCCATCGAAAAAAAACGGCTCTCCATGAGAGACAAGATAGCTGATATAAATCAGCGCGATTGGCGCGAGCAAAAACATCTCAATCACCATCCCTGTCAGCGCATCTGTTCCCTGCATCTGCTTGCGGATTGTAGCATAGACAGCGAATGTGATGCCGATGAAAAGCGCCAGCCACGGAATATCCCCAAGCACACTTGCTTTAATCACCACACCGATAAAAGCAAGCATCAGGGCAATCTGGGTGCGCCGGCCAAAGCGCTCCTTTAAGACCACGACCCCCATTGCGATAACCAACAAGGGATAGATAAAATATCCCAGCGCAGACTGTGCAATTCTGTCGGTAAAAACGGCATAGAGATAGGCAGACCAGTTCAACCCCACAAGAATCGCGCAGAACATTAAAATTTGCATCTCACGCTTTTGCTTAAGCAGGCGTCGCACCCGCCCCCATCCGCGCACAAGAAACACCACAAGAACAAACAGAATGCCCGCCCACAAGGCGCGCTGAGCCATAACCTGCATCAACGGATAATTGACCAAATATTTGAAATAAATCGGTGCAAAACCCCATAAAACCGGACTTGCAATTGCAGCCACTATGCCAATAATCGGCTGTGCCATAAAATGCCCTCATCATCAGGGGTAAATAGTGAAACAAGATTAGCCTGTCAGGATAACCCGAAAATCATTTACATTGGTGCGCGTAGGACCCGTTATAATCTGGTCACCAAGCGCAGCAAAAAAGCTATGCGAGTCATTATTTTCCAGCATTGCATGTGTATCAAGGCCAGCCGCCGCCGCGCGGTCTGCTGTGTCTGGTGAAATGAATGCCCCGGCAATCGCCGCAGACCCATCAATACCATCTGTATCGGCCGCCAGCGCATCAAACCTGCCTTGCAGAGCAAGCGCATGCACAAATTCAGCATTCCGCCCGCCCCTGCCTGTTCCGGTGACAATCACTGTTGTCTCGCCGCCTGAAATAAGCGCCTTTCCCGGCCCCATTTCTGTGGCAAGCTGCGCTTGTTCTGCTGCAAGGTCGCGTGAATTTCCCTCAAGAGAATCGCCAAGAATAATAGGCTCATACCCGGCATGGCGTGCAATATCAGCCGCCGCTTCAAGCGAGCGTTGCGGTGTTGCAAGCACATGGAAATTACTCGCAGATAATGAGATATCATCTGAAAACGGTGTCTCGCATGCCGAACTACCCAGCAAATCCAGAACTGCTGGCGGGACATCAAGCCCATACCGTTCTATCACTCCTAGCGCATCATGCCGGCTCGTCTCATCAGCAACCGTCGGGCCAGACGCAATAACCGACGCATCATCGCCCGGCACATCTGAGATGGCAAAACTAATCGTGCGCGCAGGATAGGCTGCAACAGCAAGCTGCCCCCCTTTGACAGAGGATAAATGCTTCCTCAGGCAATTCATTGCTCCGATGGGGGCGCCTTTTTTCAGCAGCTGCTGGGTAACATCCTGCTTTTCACTCAGGGTAAGCGGCGCGCGGGGCAAGCACATCAAAGATGAGCCGCCACCTGATATCAGCACCAGCATTACATCGCCCTCCGCTAACCTGCCTGCCTCTTTCAGCACATAGGAGGCAGCAGCAGCACTGCGTGCGTCAGGCACAGGGTGAGAGGTTTGCATAATCTCTAGCCGCGATAATGTTTCTTCATGGCCATCAGGAACGATAATTCTGCCATAGATTTTCTGCGCCAACTCGTCTGGCATCTCAGCCTCCAGAGCCTGTGCCATTGCTGCGGATGCTTTGCCGAATCCGGTCACAAATAACCTGCCTGAAATGGTATCTGGCAATAATGTTCTAACAGCTTCTGGCATAAACTGGACGGGCTGGGCGGCTGCGACTGCTGCATCAAATAATGCGCGCATAAGCTGAGACTTGTTAGCAGGTGACATGGGGTGTGAACTCTAAACTCTGATTTTAACGAGGGCACAAAACCCTAATAATGGAATTATGAAAATAGTGACTATGATTGCAATACCGCATTATGCCGGTATGTTCTGTTTGTGCGCAACATGCTTTTCACTTGCACACATACCAGCGCTCTGATTATCTGCCAGCCAGAAATAAATAGGACATAACACTTCAGATGGACCTGCTCACCTCATTTCATTTGGCGGTAAGCCTGCTTTTTAGCGGTGATGCGGACCTTTATGAAATTATTTTCCTGTCGCTTCGGGTCAGCCTTACATCTGTGAGCGCCGCGCTCTGCATTGGAGTGCCACTTGGCGCGTTTCTGGCAAGTATTGTCTTTCCGGGTCGTGCTGCTGTTATCATTTTGATAAATACGCTTCTGTCCATGCCGCCTGTTGTGATTGGCCTGCTGGTCTATATGCTTATTTCGCGTGCAGGGCCATTTGGCTTTCTTGATCTTCTTTATTCACCAACCGCTATGATCATTGCTCAATTTTTGCTGATCGTGCCGCTTTCAACAGCGCTCTCACGGCAATTATTTGAGCATCTTCACCATGAATATAACCCCTTATTTTCATCGCTTCGATTATCATTATGGCGGCGCATCATAGCTCTTCTTGTTGATGCAAAACTGTCACTTGTGACAATTGGTCTGGTTAGTTTCGGGCGCGCCATCTCAGAGGTTGGGGCTGTTATTCTGGTGGGCGGCAACATCAAACATGCAACACGGGTGATGACGTCAGCTATTGCCCTTGAGACATCGCGCGGCGAGCTTGCCTTTGCTCTTGCGCTTGGCATTGTCCTGCTCATCATTGCATTAGGGGTTAATCTCTTTAGTGCAGCGCTTCGGGCACGCATGGATAAGGCAGATATAAATGTCTAGCAGGATGTCTTGTCTTATCGCCAACGAGGTGAGTGTTATCAGAGAAGAGCATTATCTTCTGAAGGATATTTCTCTTGAGATTAAGCCTGCTACAATTACCCTTATTCTGGGACATAATGGTGCAGGAAAAACGCTTCTGATGCAGGTTTTGCATGGGCTGACGCTGCCAGATGAAGGCGTTATTGACAGCCCGCCAGCCAGCCGCCAGCGCATGGTATTTCAAAAACCAATTATGCTGCGGCGAACAGCTCTTCAATATTTTAATTTTGTTTGCCCCGGCCTTAGTATTCCAGACCAGCATCACTGGTTTGACAGCGCCCAACTTACCAGCCGGATGGATGCGCCAGCGCGCAGATTATCTGGCGGAGAACAGCAGAAGCTGGCCCTTATTGGAGCGCTTGCTGCACAGCCTGAAATTCTGTTTCTGGATGAACCGGCCGCTAGTCTTGATGTTGAAGCAACAATGCTGAGTGAGAGCCTTATTTCTGAAGCATGTGATGCTGGCACTACCATTATTATGACAAGCCATAACCGGGCACAGGCAGCACGGCTGGCTGACCAGGTCATTTTTATGGACCAGGGATGTGTTAAAGAACAGTCAGATGCGAAAACCTTTTTCCGCGCGCCGCAAAGCGATGCAGGGCGTCACTACCTCGCCTTTACCTAATCTTTTTTTGCCCATAGCATGGCATCAAAGCTATTAGGCGATAAGCGTCTTTAATCCGAAATCCGGATTTGCGATATCAGCAGGATCAGGCGAAATGCCGGCCTCCAGACATTTTTTGCCAATCATATAGGCCTGCCCATCATTCGCTGCTTCTACTGTAACCAGCACCCCATCGCACCAGCTCCAGACAGAGAGGCTATGGTCACGCCGGCCAGCGCGGCTAACATGCTGAAGAGCGCCTTCTGGCGCAGAAGGCAGCATGCCTGCCATCTGGAATTTAACATCATACTGGTCGGACCAGAACCATAACGCTTCATCTGCCGGCAGCTCGCCGCCCATCATATCAGCGGCTGCAATCTGACTACTGGCTTGTGCATGATGAATAGATTCTATCCGCAACTCATACCTGCTAGGTGCGCGGGCAACATCACCGATAGCCCATATGGCATCATCATCTGTGCGGTAGGCGCGTGAAACAATAATGCCATTATCAACAGCAAGGCCAGCCGCTGAAGCAAGACCCGTATCTGGAATAACCCCTATGCCAGCGAGAACAAGCTGACAGGGCAGTTCTGTTCCATCAGCAAGGAGCACAGCACGAACAGCGCCTGTATCATCTGTCAGAATTTCATCACACGCTGCCCCGGTTGAGACTGTAACACCAGCCGCCCGATGAAGCGCGGTGCAATAATCAGAAAGCAACGGACTTGCGACCCGGGCAAGCAGTCGCGGTGCAAGCTCAACAACATGTACTGATTTACCTGCTTTATGAAGGCTTGCAGCTGCTTCAAGGCCAATATAGCCGCCGCCTATCACAACAGCATCCTTGACAGTACCAAGAGACGCCCGCAAACGGCGCGCATCAGCAGCAGTTCGCAGAACATGAACGCCTGTCGCAGTCCCTCCGGCAAGAGGCAATTTGCGGGCAACAGCCCCTGAGGCAATCACCAGCTTGTCATAAGACAGCACCCTGCCATCATCAAGATGGACCTGTTTATCTGCGCGTGAAATTTTGGTAACCTCACACCCCTCATGCAGGCTGATATCAAATTGGGCAAACCACTCTGAACGGCGCAGATAAAAACTGTCTTCGCCAGCACCTTCATCAGCATCAAGATAAGTCTTTGATAAGGGCGGGCGCTGCAGCGGAGTGCCAGTATCACGCTCAATAACATCAATAACACCATCAAACCCGCCCTTTCGCAGAGCTTCTGCGCAGGAGAGGCCCGCATGGCTCGCGCCTACAATGATGAGTGATGTATTGCTGTTATCCAAAGCTGTCATTCTGAAACCTTTTGCGTTACGCGTTCTTTTCGCCTGTCGGCAAATATTCACACCCCCGATACCTGCCTGCCTAAACCATCCCTCTTGAGATAGCGAGCAGACTGTGCCAGATTAACGTGAATTTTCAACTTGCCAATGAAAAACCAGTCCGTGAAAAACCGGCCTTAGAGATCTTATATTTGGTTGGGCGAGGTATTATCATTAGCGAAAATCTTTTGCTAGCCCTTTATATTAGGAAGAAATCGATGCTGGATAATGTGACCACAATTGAAGAGCTTCGCCAAATAGCTCATCGCCGCGTTCCGACCATGTTTTATGATTACATGGAGTCTGGGTCATGGACGGAAAAGACATTCCGGGCAAATTGTGATGATTTTCAGAAAATATCGTTCCGCCAGCGTATCGCTGTTGATATGTCAAATCGCACGACACGCACAACCATGCTTGGAGAGCCGGTTGCAATGCCAGCTGCCATCGCGCCAACAGGTCTTACCGGCATGCAGCATGCTGATGGCGAGATTCTTGCGGCACGTGCCGCGGCAAAGTTTGGCATTCCTTTTACCCTATCCACCATGTCCATCTGCTCAATTGAAGATGTAGCAGAACATAGCCCTGACCCATTCTGGTTTCAGCTTTATGTCATGAAGGACCATGATTTTGCGAAACGCCTGATAGCACGAGCCAAAGCGGCTGGCTGTTCTGCCTTGATGCTGACACTTGATTTGCAAATTCTGGGGCAGCGCCATAAAGATATCAAAAATGGTCTATCGAGCCCTCCTAAACTGACACTTAAAAATATTCTGGATATGGCGATGCGGCCACGCTGGTGCATGAATATGCTACAGACGCCGCGCCGGACATTCGGTAATATCGTAGGTCATGTTGATGGTGTCAGTGATACATCGCGTCTTTCTGCCTGGGTTGGAGAGCAGTTTGATCTACAACTCAACTGGGATGATGTTGAACGTATCCGTGACTGGTGGGGCGGAAAGCTTATCCTAAAAGGCGTTCTGGATGCAGAAGATGCCGCAATGGCTGCCAAGACAGGTGCGGATGCGCTGATTGTCTCAAACCATGGCGGCCGGCAACTTGATGGTGCAGAAAGTTCCATTGCAATGCTGTCTGAGATTGAGGCAGCCGTTGGCAAGGATATCGAAGTTTGGATGGATGGCGGCATTCGCTCAGGTCAGGATATCTTGAAAGCTGTCGCTCTTGGCGCCAAAGGAACACTTCTGGGACGTTCGTTTTTATATGGTCTTGGCGCAGGCGGCGAAGCAGGTGTTACCAAGGCGCTTGAAATTCTCCATAAAGAGCTGGATATGACAATGGCGCTTTGCGGTCATCGTGACATCCATAAAGTTAGCCGGGACATTCTGCATAATTGCCCGTTCTAGCGCGCGCTCTCTGTCTCTATCCGGGCGTGAGGGGGGTTAGTGGTTGGCCTGCCAGCATTCGCCGGCAGTAATGGCAACCGGTAGCGTATTTTCTTGCGGGCTGAGCGGACATATATATCTGTCATCATGAGCACAGGACGGAAAATAGGCATAATTAAAATCTAGCCTCAGCCGTCCTGCTGAGGTGATGCCAAGAAAAGCTGATTTCACACTATCGATGAGATAACGGCCACCGCCATAGCTTGCTGAACCACAGCTTGCATCCTTGAAGGGCAGAAACAACCCGCCTCCATACTGGTCAAGCCAATATAATGTCAACTCAGCTCCCAAAAGAGGCGTTAGCTCAGTTGAGCGCGCAATCGCTGTAAATGTTATCTCACCATCGCTGCCACCAGAAACAACATGCTGCTGACCAGCATCCAGCGGCGCGAAATGGCTTTCGGTGGCAAAATCTGGGTTATAGTCAAAATAATGAGGCGCGGTTTTATCTAAGACAGACATGGCGCCTGGATGTGTGTGAATAAGCTGGCGGCGCGCTGTCACAAACGCTGTCCAGACAGAGCCCAAGGCTACAGCCTCACTAACAGGTCGATATAACGCGGCTACATCTTGCCGCCATAACATTATATCACGCCAGTCCATAAGGGGCTCTTTCATGATTTTCTGGCAAGAAACGCCTGCCTATAATGGCAGGCAGCTTATCCTAGCAGACTGATAACAGGCTGTTGCACCGGAAGCAGATGCGATGATTGATAATTCTGCTTAAAATTTTCTGCATGCCACTGCATTACGACAATTACCATAATCACTAACAGTCCAAGCAGGAAATAGGTTAGCAGACGCTTCTTACGATCTGATGCTTCTGACTTCTGAAGCCGCGATAATATAAGCCAGATCACAGCCCCACATGCTAGAAAGGCGAACCCACCGATTAAAACTGTATCCATTTCACACTTCCCTATGCTGGATGATAACGTCGCATTAAAGACATAAAAACAGCTGGCATAATGGCCGAAAACTGCCCTTAATACTACTGTAAACTGTTATTCCACTCTACGGAAATACATTTTTATTTGATTTTTTTCAGATAGTTAATAAATAAGTATCAGTAAATAGTGGGGAATATCTTGCCACATTAAGGTTTTATGATACATTTGATTTACTTCGGGGGGAGGTCTGTTCGGACGGGTGTTCGGGCAGGGATAAAAAGTAGGCCGTTCTGGAACGTGACGTTTTGGGGAGTGTCCTATGTCATTTAAAAATATTGTTAAATTTGCTGCACCTGCAGCACTGTTATCTGTAACACCTGTTGTAGCTCAAGCTGCTAACTTGCAATCTAACGATTTCGTTGGTATCAGCTTCTGGTTGATCTCAATGGCTCTTGTTGCTGCAACAGCATTCTTCTTCCTAGAAACACAGCGTGTTTCAGGCAAGTGGAAGACATCTCTTGTGGTATCAGGTCTGGTAACTCTTGTTGCCGCTGTTCACTACTTCTACATGCGCGATGTGTGGGTCGCCACTGGCGAAACACCTACAGTCTATCGTTACATTGACTGGCTCATCACAGTGCCACTACTGATGATCGAATTCTACCTTATCCTACGGGCAATTACGAACGTATCTGGCGGCATCTTCTGGCGCCTGTCTATCGGTACATTAGTCATGCTGGTTGGTGGTTACCTTGGCGAAGCCGGTTACATGAATGTAACTGTTGGTTTTGTTATCGGTATGGCTGGTTGGGCATACATTCTGTATGAAATCTTTGCTGGTGAAGCCGGCCGGGTTGCATCAGAGCAAGCGTCTGACTCAGTTAAGTCTGCGTTTTCAACAATGCGTTGGATTGTAACAATCGGTTGGGCAATTTACCCACTCGGTTACTTCTTCGGCTACATGTCTGGCGGCGCCAGCATGGAAAGCCTGAACATCATCTACAATCTAGCTGATGTACTGAACAAGATTGCGTTTGGTGTTATCATCTGGAACGTAGCTGTGACAGAAACAGAAGCAAAAGCATAATTGCTTCACTGAAAGGGCAGACAGACATCTCTGTCTGCCCTTTTTTTCTCACCTCGATCTCTCATCTTCGAACGCTTTGATGCAAGTGAGGCCCTCAAAATGACTGAAAGAGCCACTGGTCTTTTACAACAGCCATTTACCGACGCCGTTATGGCGCGCCCTTTGCCTGACCTATCTGAGGTCATCTCCGATTTTATTGCTCGCAGGCTTCCGCCTGCTAGCCACCCTCTTGGTGCAGCAGCGAGACATCATTTCGCAGCGCCCGGAAAACAAATACGTGCCCGTATGGCGTTAGCAGCCGCCGATAGCTTTGGCGTGCCACGAATCGCTGCCCTGCCCTGGGCCGCCGCTGTTGAGGTTCTGCATAATGCATCTCTTGTGCATGACGATATATGTGATGGTGACAAAGTGCGCCGCGGCCATGCCTCTGTCTGGTCACGTTATGGCCGTGATATGGCGCTTGCGCTGGGTGATTGGCTCATTGCACTGTCATTCGAGCTTGCGGCCGAGGCAGCTCATAAAGGGCGCACCCCTCTTCTGGTCTCGCTATTAGCACGTCATATGTCAGCAACAACATCTGGCCAGGCGCTAGAGTTCGGAACCGACTTATATCCCGAATGGTCTGACTATATGAATATCTCAACTGGCAAGACAGCACCGTTGCTGATCGCGCCTGCAGAAGGGATTGCGCATCTTGCAGGACGGCGTGATGTTCTGCAGCCACTTGTCAGTTTCTTTACCGCTGCTGGTGCCTGCTATCAGATTGCCAATGATATGTTGAATGTCGCGGGAACTGATGGCGCGAACAGCCCTGCGTCTGATTTAATGCGCCGTGCGCCAAATGCGGTCATTGTGATGTTCCGCACGACACTTGATCGTAATAGCGCAGCAGATTTTGATAAATGGCTTGCCTCGTGCGACACAACGCGCGCTCCTGCATGGCAGGCTAAATTGCGCCGGTCTCTGGCGATGCAAATGACGGCCTCTTCATTACTGAATATGATGGAACAGGCCGAAGCGTCATCAGCCCAATTCCCTGTTGATTGTCATGCTGTTATCGCACCAATACAGTCACAACTTCATTCTGTTTGCCATAAACTTGTTTCAGACTACATGTAGTCTAATCCTGCAATGAGATATGCTAACACTGTTATGCTAACACCTCTTTTACGCGCAGGTTGCCAGCAAAGGATATGGCCGAATGGATGATCTCTCTTCTCTGGCAACAGACTCAGATGACACTGAGGTATCTGGTTCTCATACGCTTGTTGTTGGTGGCGGATTTGGCGGCATTGCATCGGCTTTGCGGATGCGCGCACGTGGCCATAAGGTCACGCTGATAGAGCGTCTTGGCGCGCTTGGCGGCCGAGCTCAAGTGTTTGAAAAAGGCGGCTTCCGCCATGATGCAGGACCTACGGTTATCACTGCGCCATTTCTGTTTGACGAGCTATTTGAGCTATTCGGTGAGCGGCGCGAAGATCATCTTGATTTTGTGCCACTTGACCCATGGTACCGGTTTCACTTCCATAATGGCGAGCAGTTCGATTATCGCCCATCGCTAGAAGATACCCATAAAGAGATAGCCCGCTTTAATCCTGATGATGCAAAAAACTACGATTCACTTGTTGAAACATCACGACAGATTTTTGATATCGGATTTACCCAGCTAGCTGATAAGCCGTTTACCCGGTTTGGCGCTATGTTAAAGCAGATACCCCACCTTTTGCGCTTGCGCAGCTACCTTACCGTAGCCCAGCTGGTTAACCGCCATATAAAACACCCCCTGCTGCGGCAAGCCTTATCTATTCACCCCCTGCTAGTGGGCGGCAACCCGTTTGATACAACATCCATTTATGCCCTCATCCATTATCTTGAGCGCAAATGGGGCGTCTTTTTCTGCATGGGTGGTACAGGCAAACTTGTTGCCGAGCTGCATAAGCTGCTTGAGCGGACAGGTGTTAGCGTAATGCTTAACACAGACATTACCGAAATAAAGACAGCAGGCCGGCGTGTAACAGCCGCCATTACAAGCGATGGCGATGTTCTTGAAGCTGACAGAATTGTCTTTAATGGTGATCCGCCTACTTTTTATAAACATATGATGCCGTCTCATAAAGGACGCCGGAAAAAGGCGCTCCCCGATGCCGTAACAAAATATTCGATGGGGCTTTTTGTACTGTTTTTTGGCACAACTCGCACATATGATGATGTCGCCCATCATACAATCTGGATGGGTGAGCGCTATCGCGAATTACTGGATGATATTTTCAACAAGAAAATACTAGCAGACGATTTTTCATTATATCTGCATCGCCCAACAGCAACCGATAAAAGCTTTGCGCCTGATGGCTGTGATAGTTTTTACGTGCTCTGTCCGGTGCCGAACCTGCAAGGCGATATAGACTGGAATAAAGAAGGTCCCATATTACAGCGCAACATTGTTGAAGCGCTTGAAAAAACCATTATGCCCGGACTAAGTGACGCAATCACAGATGATTTTTATATGACGCCTGAAGATTTCAAAAAAGATTATCGCTCGATGCATGGGGCCGGATTTTCAATCTCACCAACCTTTACCCAGTCAGCATGGTTTCGCTATCATAACCGCGACCCGCATCTGGATAATTTATATTTTGCCGCTGCCGGCGCTCACCCTGGCGCAGGCATGCCGGGCGTTTTATGTTCTGCAAAGGTCGTTGATAAACTTGTCGCCGCTGAAACAAACAGGCAGACTTGACCTAACCCTCAGCGTTATCATGCTGAGGGCAAAACAGGGGACGGGTTTTTAACGTGACAGGGGCGGATACCGCTAAATCTGTGCAATCTGACGCCGCTATTGAGCGGGCGAAGGACAGCCTATCGCGCAATGGTCGTAGCTTTGCGTGGGCGGCGCGTTTTCTTGGCCAGCAGGTTGGGGCTGATGCAGCGATGCTGTATAGCTTCTGCCGCATTCTGGATGACCTTGCTGACGGGGATATTGCGGGCGGACCGAAACGGCTGACAGCGATAAGGACAGGCTTACTGGATAATGCGCCGCAACGCGATCCTGCCCTAACAGAATTCTGGCCTGTGATGCAACGCTGTGATGTGCCGCCTGAGCCTCTTATTCATCTTCTTGACGGGCTGCTGATGGACCAGAAGCCGGTTCGGCTTGAGACCGAAACAGACCTTATCCGCTATGCCTATCATGTTGCCGGCGCTGTTGGCTTGTTGATGTGTCCTGTTCTGGGCTGTACGTCCCGCATAGCAGAGCCTTTTGCCATTGATATGGGCATTGCGATGCAACTGACAAATATCGCCCGTGATGTGCGTGAAGATGCTGAAATGGGACGCCGCTATCTCCCGGCTGAATGGGTTGGCGACTTGGAACCTCAAGCTATTCTAAAGGCTAGTAGAACAGCCTCTGAGCCTCACCATGATACGATTACCAATGGCACGCGCAGATTACTTGTTCTTGCAGACAGCTATTATGAAAGCGGTGCGAGAGGCTTATGCTATCTTCCTGTGCGGGCGCATCTATCGATCGGCATTGCTGGCATGGTGTATCGGGCAATAGGCGTTAAGTTACGGAAACACGGATTAAACTGGGCAGGGCCACGCACCATTACGAGCAAATCTGAAAAACTGGCAGCAAGCTTTACCGCCCTGCCTTCGGTGATGCAGCGGGCGAGGCGCCGCACGATTGCCCATGATAGTACGCTTCATGCCGCTCTTACTGGATATGTCAGATGACCCGCCCGCCAGTGACCATTATCGGTGCGGGATGTGCCGGCTTGTCCCTTGCCGCAGCATTGCCCCAGCACACGACAAGGCCTGTTATTGTGCACGGACAACCCTCACTGGCTGAAAAACAGCCTCATATATGGGGATTCTGGGAGATGGACTGGTTATCAGATGCTGCCATGCTGAGCCGTGCATCATGGCCGGTATGGGAATTTTCAGCGCCCGGCCATCCGGTTATCCGGCATATGACAGACACAAACCCCTATCATGCTCTGGTGAGTAGCGACTGGCTAAGCGCTTGCAGAAAAAAAGCGCAGACCACGACCTTTGATAATAATAATGTCGCAGAACAGCTCTTAGCCCCAGATAAAGCGACAGATACGGTATTTGATAGCCGGCCGCCCTATTTGGACGAGCCCTTCATGAAGCAACATTTCCTCGGCTGGGAGGTCTATAGCAAGACACCCATTTTTGAGGCTGGTATTGCGCGGCTGATGGATTTCAATACTGACCAGTCACGGGGCATTCATTTCATTTATCTTTTGCCGTTTGATGCTCATACAGCTTTAGTTGAATCAACGATGTTCTCGCTCACCACTGAGCCGGATAGCTGGTATGAAGATGCAATAAAAGCCTATCTTTTTACCCAGTTTTCTCTCACAGATTTTACAGTAGAGCGCACTGAAAAAGGCTGTATTCCGATGGCATTTCCCGCCCGCACACATAGCAGCTATCCCGCTATTGGCAGTAATAGCGGGGCTGTTCGTCCGTCATCTGGCTATGCCTTTACCTTTATTCAGAAACAGGTTGCAGCCCTTGCCCGCCAGTTTTCCGGCACCCCAAATGTCTCAGACATTCACGTTCCGCGCCCACATCGGCGCCGTGACCTTCTGATGGATGCCGTCTTTCTGGACGTCTTAAAACATGCGCCTGCACAGGCACCTGATTTATTCATCACATTGGCACAGGCACTGCGCGGGGATGAGCTTGCCCGCTTTATGTCAGGGATAGCTGGTCCTGCTATCATTGGCAAAATTATCTATGCCATGCCGAAATGGCTGTTTTTACGCAGCGCTTTCAGGGTCTGTCTGGATGCGCTGATAGAGCGTCTCAAAGGGGCTGTTTCATGAGCCTGTCTCTACTAGATTACGTCAGCCTTTTTATAGTGATGGTTATCGGGCTTCCGCATGGCGCTTTTGATAACGCGCTTGGCTATCTCCTTGGCTATGGGCAGAGCCGTGCAGGGTTCCTGCGCTTTTCGGCTGCTTATATTGGCCTTGCCGGTATTGTCTATCTTATCTGGCTTATCGCGCCGGTTTTCTCGCTGGCCTGTTTTCTTGGCTATAGTCTGGTACATTTTGGGCTTGGCGATACAACAAGCCTGCTACCACCCTCTGCCAAGCAGGAAAGCACTGGCGGGCCCCGCCAGACCCTTTGGCATACTATCCAGCGCCGGGTAATGATTTTTGCGCATGGCGGGCTGGTCACGCTATTCGTTCCGGCATTCCATATCGACACAGTAAGCTGGCTATTCTTTGTTCTGGCAGGAGACGGCGCTGATATCATTATAACGATTATCGAGCCACTCAGCTATATCTGGGCAGCAGCCCTTATCGGTATTTGCAGCAGTGCCATCTATCAGCCACGCTATAGGCGCAGTGCCATAGAGCTTGTTTTGCTCACCCTTTGCCTTGCGATGCTGCCGCCACTTGCAGGCTTTGCGTTATATTTCTGTGCGATACATAGCCGGCGTCATTTTCAGCATATCTGGCAGGATATTTCAGCCACATTATCGCCGCGCGCAGCACTACTATTAGCGGGCGGGTTGACGATTGCAAGCTGGGCGCTCGCGCTAGCGCTATTCGCGAGCCAGCCTGCTATTGATGGCATAGATGCCGCCATCCTGCGCTCAGTGTTTATTCTATTGGCAGCCCTGACAGTTCCTCATATGTTATTGGTTGATATGCTGTTCCGACCACACTTCGTTGCGAAACATAGCTCTTAACAGCGTCACGAAGGGAAGAATTGTGATAGAAAACAAACCGTCAGCGCCTCGCTCACATACACCATCTGATATGCCATCTGAAATTTCGGTGGCCGCCCGCAAAGATGCGCATCTCGACCTTGCGAAAAAAGCTGTACCTTCTGATGATATGCCGCATCCGCTTGATGCCATCACACTGCCCTACTGCGCCCTGCCCGAAGCCAATTTATCCACCATTAATATTACCACATGCTGGCTTGGAAAGCAGCTTAAGGCGCCGCTCATGATTACCGGCATGACAGGCGGCACTAGCCGGGCGCGCAGTCTTAATCAGTTATTGGCAGCGGCAGCCAATAAACATGGGATAGCTCTTGGTATTGGCTCTCAACGCGCGAGTCTTCAGGCAGGTGAAAGCCAGGCTGAGTTACGCCGGATTGCACCAGACATCCCCCTAATTGGGAATATTGGCGGCGCACAGCTTGCTGCAGAGGGCGGGCTTGGGTTAGCACAGCGCGCTATTGATGATATCCAAGCCGATGCCCTTGCCATCCATATCAACCCGCTGCAAGAAGCCATTCAGCCTGAAGGCGATCATGACTGGCGCGGCGTTCGTGCTGCCATTCTAGCGGCAAAACAGACATTATCCTGTCCTATTCTGGTTAAAGAAGTGGGAGCGGGCCTGTCGATTGATGTGGTTGATATGCTGGCATCTGACGGCATTGAAATGATGGATGTTGCTGGTAAGGGCGGCACAAATTGGGCTGCTGTTGAGGCCGCACGCCGAACGCCTAATACAGCACAGCTCTATGAGCCATTCCTTGATATGGGGATTGATCTGCCCGATGCTATTCACGGCGCGCGCCAGGTAAGTGACCAGTTATTTATCATTGCATCTGGTGGCATCCGGCATGGCATGGATGCAAGTCGGTGCCTGTGGCTCGGTGCAGATATAGCAGGAATTGCAGGACGAGCCTTGCGCGCACTTGAAGATGAAAATGGCACCTTCCATGAAGACCGATTGGATGATTATCTCTCAGATTTCATTCAGCAAATAAAGCTTTCGCTGTTCCTTACAGGTAATCAATCCATAGCAAATTTCAAAAAAATGGCCCGCATTTGTCAGGAAAATTCTGATTAACCATTGATTTTATTTGATAAAAAAATTTACTGAGAGAATATATTATTTCTTTAGGTAAATTAGAAATAAAATATTAGACTAATATAATGCAGCTGATGATCTAAAAATGATCAAAGGTTGTATAAGTAATGACTTGAAAGAGTCTTCCCCCCGATGGAGGTCTCGGTTTTCCTACTTTCCGAGGCCTCCACATTACCCCAAAATTTTTAAAGCCCGTCCGCTATTACACAATTTGGAGTAAAAAGCGGTTCATTCTGTGGATGGCTCGTATGCGGGCGCTCATCACCATTTTTTTAGCGCCTCATCATCGCTTATTCGGGCGTCAATCCAGCGCGTTCCCTGCGTGGTTTCTTCTTTTTTCCAGAATGGTGCCTCTGTTTTTAAATAATCCATAATAAACGCGCATGCATCAAAGGCGGCCTTGCGATGTGCTGATGAAGTGCCAACGAATACGATATTATCTTCTGGCAACAGCCTTCCGACACGGTGACAGATAATCACCGCACCCAACTGCCAACGATCTGCAGCCTGTTCAGCAATTTTGCGAAGCTGGGAGGTTGTCATTTCGGGATAATGCTCAAGCGTTAAGGCAATTAAGGCAGGGCCTGTCGCCTCGTCTCTTACAATGCCGGTAAAGCTCGCAATGGCCCCAACACCAGCGCTTCGCAGCTTTTCAAGCTCTACTGCACTGTCAAAATCATCTTCGCCAACTGAAATATCTATCTTGCAGGCTGCTATCATAACACTACCCTCCTGTGACGGGGGGAAAGAAGGCTACCTCATCTGTATCACATAAAGGCGTGTCAGGAGCCGCAAACGTTAAATTCACAGCAACCCGAACAGTCTTTCTATTTTTAAGAGCCAGAGCATGCCCGTCCGATACTGATGAGAGATGATCTATCAAGTCAGATACTGTCTGGACAGCCGCAGGCAGTGCAAGCTGCTCTTCACTGCAACCAGTATGCTCTCTCATCCAGGCGAAATAGCGAATTCTCATAATCCAATCTCCTGAAACGGCATAAAAGATAGCATCTGCCCGGCTGTGATATTCTCCGCCTCAAGCGGGAGTTCCACCAAACCATCCGCCCCCGTAAGAGACGAGATAACACCAGCGCCTTTCCTGCCATGAAGCTGAATAATACTTGCTCCGCTTGCATCTGTTTCAATGCGCGCCCGCAGATATTCTGCCCGCCCTGCCCGTTTTTTATGGGAAAATCCTGCCGCAACCTGCACTGTAAAGGCTGGCTTTGGTGTGCCGCCTGCAAGCTTATCAAGGAGCGGTGCGACAAGTAATTTATAACAAACAAAGGCAGCAACCGGATTTCCGGGCAGGCAGCAGATGAGCTGATTTCCCCGCAACCCCACTGCCATAGGGCGCCCCGGTTTCATCGCAAGCCGCCAGACAAGACAATCAGCGCCACTATCTTGCAACGCGCCTTGTGTATGATCCTCATCTCCGTCTGATGCGCCGCCTGATGACAATATAACATCTGCTGTCTCTAACGCTGTCTTATAGGCAGTAACAAGCGCGGCGCGCTCATCGCGCACAATGCCGGCCTCATGAACAGCATGGCCGTCAGCCCCCACAAGAGCTGCCAGCATTGGCGCATTTGCATCAAAGATATGTCCTTGCTGCAATGGCATGCCAGGAGGCGTAATTTCATCGCCAGTTGACAGGATAGCAACCCGCAACTGGCGCGATACGATGATGTCTTCTACACCCGCCGCCGAAAGCTGTCCGATATCAGCAGCTGATAGTTTCTGGCCTGCCGCAAGCAGCGTCTCACCCAACGCCAGGTTTTCACCGCGCGGGCGAACATTCATTCCCTGTCTTGCCGGCAGAGTACACCGCACAAAGCCGCCAGATTCTGCACAATCTTCATGCATGAAAATGCAGTCAGGACCTTCTGGCATCATAGCGCCGGTAAAAATCCTAATCGCCTCACCTTCTTTTATCACACCATCAAAGGGATGACCGGCACGCGCTGATGCAACAATTCTGAAGGCATGGTCTGGATGGTGCTGGAGAAACGCTGCGTGAATGCCAAACCCATCGACAGCTGCATTATCGCTTGGCGGTAAATCATAATGACTTAACAGCTCCTCAGCAGCATATCTTTTACTAGCCTGCCTTACAGATATGGTTTCACGAAAGCCTAGCGGCGTAAGCTGGGATAAGATTTTATCACGTGCCTCAGCAAGCGGCGTTGCATCTGGATGACTCATAAAGGGGCATCCATAGATAAATCTGTTTCAGTGCGAAGCGCGAGAACAAAGGCCACAATTGCTGCTTCATCATCAATATCAAAATGCGGTATCGGACAGTTTTCAGGTATCACATCGCAGGCAAGCGCAATGATATGACTGTCATCACGATATAAAAAAGGCGCTCCTGTCTCAGAACGATGAATTTCTATTTTAGGAACAGCCTCGCTTTTATACCCCTCCACCATGATGATATCACACGGGCCGAGCTGTTCAATAAGCCGTTCCAAGGATGGCTCAGCACCGCGATGTTCACTAAAATGTGCTGAGCGCTGAGCTGATGAGACAATCACCTGACTTGCGCCGGCCTTTCGGTGGCGCCAGCTATCTTTTCCCGGAACATCAGCGTCAAATTCGTGATGGGCGTGCTTGATTGTCGCAACAGAAAAGCCCTGCGATACCAGCGATGCGATAAGCTTTTCCGCCAGCGTTGTCTTGCCGGCGCCAGACCAGCCAGCAAGGCCAAAACAAAAAGGGCTGTTGGATGAACCTGCCATCGCTAGCCTCCGGTCACATTCATGTGCCGGCCAACAGGCGCAGATGTCTGCCGGCGGCTGATCATAAAATCATGGCCTTTTGGCTTGCGGGCAATTGCTTCAATAATCGCGTCTTTCAAGGCAGGCACACCGCCGGCTCTCAATGCTGTACTTAATGACGCATTATCATCCTGTCCAAGGCACATATAAAGCTGACCTGTACACGTCATCCGGACACGATTGCAGCTTTCACAAAAATTATGTGTCATTGGCGTAATAAACCCAAGCCGTTGCCCAGTCTCTTCGACTGTGACATAGCGCGCTGGCCCAGCCGACTGATAAGGGCTATCTGTGAGGGTGAATTCCTGAGCCAGGCGCGAGCGCACGACCGAGACAGGCAGATATTGGTCAACCCGCGTCTCATTGCCGATATCACCCATTGGCATGACTTCAATGATTGTCATGTCATAGCCGTGGTGACCACACCACCGCACCATATCGCCTAGCTCATCTTCATTAACCCCTTTCAGCGCAACAACATTTACCTTGATAGCAAGGCCTGCATCCTGCGCGGCTGCCATCCCATCAAGCACGGTCTGTAATTTACCCCATCTTGTAATCAGGGTGAATTTATCAGCATCTAGCGTATCAAGCGATACATTCAAACGGGTTACACCTGCCTCAGCAAGCTGCTGCGCCATTTTTGTCAGCTGGCTGCCATTTGTTGTAATAGTCACCTCATCCAGTGCGCCGGCTTTTGCTTCAGCGCCCAACGCACGAATAAGCTGCATGATATTACGCCTGACCAGTGGCTCACCGCCAGTAAGCCTGATTTTGCGCGTGCCCATTTCCATAAAGGTGCGGCATACTATTTCCAGCTCTTCAAGCGTCAGTAATTCTGACTTTGGCAAAAAGGTCATTTCTTCAGCCATACAATAGACGCATCTGAAATCGCACCTGTCTGTCACAGAAATGCGAATATAGTCTATCTGTCTTCCAAAGGGATCTGTTAGCATGTCAGCTCATCTTAATAATATTCAGTCAGTCATCAGCGCCTAGCTGCTGCACTAGCATATAGCGCGTTTCAGCTTAGCACCACTCAGTCAGCGTCGTTTTTTATCTATTAGTTCACGATAACATCTCTAACACATCATTGACTTTTTAGCCTAGCGCGATAGCGTTGGCACTCTTAAAACAGGGCTTATTTTGGCAACCGGCATATGTTTATCATGATTACCATTTTTTCATTCTGGCGCCAGTATCTTACGCGCTGTATAGCGATGCTCTTATTCCTATTTAGCCTCAGCGCCGTCCCGGCATTAGCAGGCGAACAGCCAATCATCGTGCAATCAACCACCTCCACCCTTAATTCAGGCTTATATGATTATCTTCTGCCATTCTATCAACAAGCAACAGGAAAACAGGTGCGGGTGGTAGCGGTTGGAACAGGTCAGGCCTTAAAAAATGCAGAACGCTGCGATGGCGATGTTCTGATTGTCCATTCTCGCGAAGATGAAGTTGCTTTTGTTGACCGCGGGTTTGGCAGCAAGCGCTATGACCTGATGTATAATGATTTCGTTCTGCTTGGCCCTTATAATGACCCTGCAGGGATTGCAGGGGCAGATAATGTGAGCGCCGCCCTTCGTCTGATTTCACAAGCAGGCATTCGGTTTGTCTCACGCGGAGATAATAGTGGCACGCACAAGGCTGAGAAACGTTTCTGGCGGCTAGAAGATAATGTACCACCTGCCACGGCAGGCTCATGGTATATTGAATCAGGTCAGGGGATGGGAAGCACGCTTAACCTTGCTGTTCAGATGCAAGGATATGTGCTGTCTGACAGAGCAACCTGGCTTGCCTTCGGAAACAAACAAAACCACGCTATTTTATTTTCAGGGGACCCGGATATGTTTAATCAATATGGCATTATTCCGGTCAGCCCTGAGCATTGCCCAGACACCCATAATGAAGATGGGCTTGTATTTACGAAATGGATGATATCTAAGACAGGGCAAGGGCTGATTAAAGCCTACCAGCGCGCAGGAGAACAACTTTTCTTTCCAAACGCAGACGGCCAATAATACCCTGCCTTCACCACAGCTATTTCTGAGCGCCGATAGAACGCCCTGCACCTTCTGGCATACCAAGCGACTGATGTGCGGCTGCCAGTTCAGCAAAAGCCTCTGCAACAGGCGATTGCATCGGCACAGCCCGGCTTGATTGCAGATTAACATGCAAACACATCTGCTCACCGGTCGCGACAATAACGCCGTCCTGCTGTGTAACGGTCTGAAAAATATGCAGCTTTTTAGCTTCTGCCTGTAACACTTGAAGAGATACAGTTAGCCTGTCCCCAAGCTTGGCTTCATCAAGATGGCGGATATGCGTCTCTACCGTAAAAAAGCTATGCCCACCTGCCAGATAGTTAGCATCCACACCCATGCGGCCGAGCAGGACGTCTGTTGCTTCGCTCATTATCTGTAAATAGCGGTATTCGGTCATATGGCCATTATAGTCAATCCAGGCTGGCAACACATCGCTTTGATAATAGGAAAGCGCTTGCGTGCTTGTGTCTCTAGCGATCTTATCAGCGGTTTTCCGCAGGTTATTTGTCCAGTCAACAAAACAATTACCAGCACCCCAGTGATGCTGTTTTAACACCCCCAGAAATCCAACAAGATTGCGGTCTCTGATACGTTCTAATTCTCGCACGCTATAAGCGCCTGAGTGAGCATCCGACTGGCTTGCTATCTTATCTATCAGCGCATCATCAAGGTCGGGCACATCCATCAGCTTTGTCCATGGCCAGCTTAACGCTGGACCGAACTGGCTGATAAAGTGACGCATTCCTGCTTCACCGCCCGCAACACGATAGGTCTCAAAAAGACCCATCTGTGCCCAGCGCAGACCAAAGCCATGAGTAATGATATCATCAATTTCTTGTGTCGTTGCAACGCCGTCCTTGACTAGCCATAAGGCTTCGCGCCAGACAGCTTCCAATAACCTATCACCAATATGGGCGTCAATTTCGCGTTTCAGAATAACAGGCTTCATCCCGATATCTTGCAACAGGGTGGCAGCGAGATGAACAGCGCCTTTGCTGCCTTCATCATCGCCGCCAACCAGCTCTACCACTGGCAGCAGATAAACAGGATTATAGGGATGGGCAACAATAACCTGTTCAGGTCGCAGTAAGCCTGCCCGCAATTCAGACGGTTTAAATCCTGATGTTGATGATCCAATAATAGCGTCTGGCGCGCACTGCGCTTGGATATCGCCCAGCACGTTATGTTTGATATCAAGCCGTTCAGGAACTGATTCCTGAATCCAACTAGCGCCCGCTACCGCCTGCTTCAGCGTTTCAGCAAATAACAGCGTTCCTTCTTTTGGCATCGGCGCATCAGCAAGTACAGGAAGGCTTAATCGAGCATTATCTAGCACCTCGCCGATTTTGCGCATCGCATCGCTATCCAGATCGAAAACGGACACATCCCACCCATTTAGAAGGAACCGAGCGGCCCAGCCGCCGCCAATGACGCCGCCGCCAATAATCGCCGCTTTTTTTATCTGTCCCACGTGGCTTTACCTCTTATTAAATCAGCGTTATGCCGGCATCCGTTTTACGAGCTGAAGCTCAGCGCGCACTTCATCAGGGCTCATCAGTGATACCCCCATTTTTGTGACAATATCAGCAGCTTTTTCTACCAGCTGTGCGTTGGTTGCCAGCACACCTTTTTCAAGCCACAGATTATCTTCAAGGCCAACACGCACATTACCCCCCGCCAGCACTGAAGCCGCAACATATGCCATCTGATTACGGCCAATTGAAAAACCCGAATAAACCCAGCTCTGCGGAATATTATTTACCATTGCCATAAAGGTATTCAGATCGTCCGGCGCCCCCCATGGAATTCCCATACAGAGCTGCACCATGACAGGATCTTTAATGATACCTTCTTCAACCAGTTGCTTGGCAAACCAGAGATGGCCTGTATCAAATGCCTCGATTTCAGGACGCACCCCAAGACGTTCCATCATGCCTGCCATTTCACGTAGCATGCCGGGGGTGTTTGTCATGACATAATCAGCTTCGGCAAAATTCATCGTACCGCAATCAAGAGTACAGATTTCCGGCAGACACTCTGCAATATGCGCAATACGTTCTTCTGCACTGGCCATGTCCGTTGCTGCCTCATTCAATGGCAAGGGTGCTGATGGCGCACCAAACACCATATCTCCGCCCATGCCAGCTGTGAGGTTTAAGACAACATCAATATCGCTAGCACGAATTCTGTCTGTAACCTCCCGGTAATACTCACTCTTGCGAGAGGGGGCGCCAGTATCAGGGTCACGCACATGACAATGAACAACAGCAGCTCCTGCGCGTGCAGCATCAAGCGCTGCTTCGGCAATTTGCTGGGGGCTTCGGGGGACCAAGGCCGATCTATCCTGAGAACTACCCGAACCCGTAATTGCGGCCGTAATAAAAACTTTTTTGCGCATGGAAAGAGGCATCCGTCATCTCCCGTCATTGTGATAAGATTACCTCATTGCACCTTGGCGCATAGTTGCCTCTTTTATCAAGATTTGTCTTCTTGATTGATGTATTTTATTTTTAAGACACGCTTATTGCGCTGACCGGTAAACCAGCCTTTGTTTTGACATCTCCAGTCCAGCTCATGTATCACCAAACGATAAAGCTGAGCCTGCTATGGGCCTTTTTATGACTACCACCCTTATCCTTAACGGGGATGAACGATATGACGCCGCACTCAGATAATGCCCTACACGCCGCCCTACTGGACAGCCTCACATTTAATGATGATGGGTTGATACCGGCCATCGCCCAGCAGTTTGATACAGGCGAAGTGCTGATGATGGCATGGATGAACCGGGACTCGCTTAGTGAAACCCTTACCTCTTCGCGTGCCTGCTATTATTCACGCTCACGACAGGCATTCTGGCGTAAGGGCGATACCTCCGGCCATATTCAGGTCGTAAAATCGTGCCATATTGATTGTGATGGCGATACAATTTTGTTGCTGGTTGATCAGACTGGAGCTGCCTGCCATGAAGGCACCCGCACCTGTTTTACACGGGTAGCAACCGCTGATGGTAGTGTTACCGCAACCGGTCCTGCTCTGCCAGAAGGGGGCACCAAATGAGCCCGTCAGATACAGCAGACACACCAAAAATTACTGTTAGCAAGGAAATCATCTGGCATATGACGTGCGGTTCCTGCAGTTATTACTGGACTGTACCAACCATGTCTGAGGCCGACAACCCGGCTCGCCGCAGTTGGACATGCCCTCTTTGTGCAACAAAGTCAGACGCTGTTGAACAGGATTTCTGATAGTACCGGCTGATGGCCAGCTAGGCTGAAATTTTCGTGAGCGCCGCTTCGAAATTGGCAACCGTTCTGTCAATATTCAACAGCTTATCAAGACCAAATAATCCGATGCGGAATGACATATAATCGTCAGGCTCGCCAACTTCTAATGGCACGCCTGCTGCGATTTGAACGCCCTGTTCAGCAAATTTCTTGCCTGTTTTCATGTCAGGGTCAGTTGTAAAATTCACAATAACAGACGCCGCTTTAAATCCGTCAGCAGCAACTGACACAAAGCCGTGCTGCTCCAGCAGAGCGCGCATTTTTATGCCAAGATCTATCTGTGCCTGCTTGATTGAGGCAAATCCATGGCTCTTGGTTTCCAGCAAGGCATCACGGAACGTTTTTAACCCATCAGTTGGCAATGTTGCATGATAAGCATGCCCGCCATTTTCATAGGTTTCCATAATTGAAAGCCATTTCCGCAAATCACAGGCATAAGATGTGCTCACCGTATGCTCGATTGCCGCGCGGCCTCTCTCAGACAGCATAACAACTCCGGCACAAGGTGTTGCAGACCAGCCTTTTTGCGGCGCTGTCAGCAGAACATCAACACCCAGCTTTTCCATATCAACAAATAGCGCACCAGAGGCAACACAATCCAGAATAAACAGACCGCCAGCGTCATGCACCGCATCAGCAATGCCGGCAATATAATCATCTGGCAGGACCATGCCAGCAGAAGTTTCAACATGCGGCGCGCAGACGATTTCAGGCTTATAGGCCGCAATCTCCGCGACAATGTCACTCAATGGTAAGGGCGCAAAAGGTTTGATTTTATTATCACCGGCAGATTGCTGGTGCTGACTGGCATAGAGAACTTTTGTCTCAGCAGCAATTCTGCCCTTTTCAAAAATTTCTGACCACCGGAAGCTAAACCAGCCATTTCGAACAACAAGACATCTTTTATCGGTGCCGAACTGGCGCGCAATCGCTTCCATGCCAAAAGTACCACCACCCGGAACAAGGATAGCAGATTTAGCAGAATAGGCTTCTTTAAGAGATGCTGAAATATCACGCATCACCGTCTGAAATGACGCTGACATATGATTAAGAGACCGGTCGTTAAACACAACAGAATATTCAAGTAGACCATCTGGATCGACATCTGTTTCAAGAGCGGTAACAATTCCCATTTTGGCGTTCCTTTTCAATATTAATAACGATCTACGGCCATCATGTAACGGCGCGCGCGTCTCTTTGCATTTCATACAGCTGACACGAAGTGCTAGTAACTTAAGATATGGTACATAAAAACACTGATGCCAATGTTAATACGCTAAAACAATGAAAATTAATCGCCTGCCATGGCAGTTTAGCTGCCAAACGGTCGGATTAGTCATCCATGGGGCAGGTATAGCTTCTCTGGCATTGCAAAGACGGCGATAGACTGATTGTTTTGTCTTCAACGCCCCGCCCCGGCTTCATGTAAACACACATGCGCGAGCCTGTTTCGGGATCGAAATATTCACGTCGCAGGCGGCAATGACTGGCAATCTGGGTAGGGGGAACAGCTCTCCTGCGACATTTAGCTGTTTCGCGTCCCAGAACGGTCTGTGGCCATGTAAGCCGCAAATTATCCCATACGGTGCAATGTGCTGAGGCTTCATCGGGAACGTAAAGACGCCCTTCTGCTGCCGCAGGAGTAGCTGAAAGGCCTACCATAGAAAACACGAATAGACCTACAAGACTGAAAAATGCCTGGCGATTAATTATAAATGTTTTACGCATAGGCCCTCACTTCTACTGATCCTCGTCTCACGCCGCCCAGATATTAAAAAATCAAACTGTTATCTGTCTAACCCTTTTAAGCTGACATTAGCAGAATGTTAAGCGCGTTTTTTTGTCTTATTGCTGCTGCACTATAACGAAATTATTAATAGGTGAACGACGCATCGCAACGAAGTCTTACTGAAATAAAAAACCAACGCCGCCCTAAACGTTTAGCATAATCTTTAGCATTCCTCCTTAAAGATTATTGAAAATGTGCCGTTATACCTCTCAAACCCAATGTTGGGATTAACCAATAGATCAGGTGGCAGTTAGCATAATGCGTAGGCTCTTATCACAATGCGGATGTCTCATTCTCATCATGCTGCTGAGCGGCTGTCAGATGTTTGTTGATAACCGAAAAGAAGCGTTACTTGTGATTTCGGCAGATCAGTGGACCGACATGCAGCTCAAAGTAACAGAGCTTGAAAAGATAACGCGCGCGCGAAACAAGCCTGTCGCTCTCCCAGGGTCTGAATTAATTGCCTTTACAAGCGAAACAGATGCCTACCTTGCTGGATGCAGAAAACTGGGGATTGTAGAAGTCCACCATTACGGAACTTATGATGAGGCCGTGATACTAATTCGAAATCAGGCCTTCAAAATGGAGGCCTCGGTCATCGCCCCGCTTGATGCATATCAAGATAAATCACCTCTTATTACAGAGGATAGCAGGCTCAACTTTATTCAGGGACGTATCTTGCGGTGCCCCAAAACTGACATCCTTAATGAGCCGGCCGTTAATGGAACGTAACAGGAGACGTGATAATGAGTAACGTCATTAGCTTGGAGACGCGTCGCCATCTCCTATCAGCCGATATGAACCCTGATAATGTTTCCGAATTGCCTTCAGATATTCACCATCTAGCGGCACTTACTGAGACGGTTGATGGTGCGCTATCACGCATGTCAGATGAGCAACCAATCGCTCAGGCTGTCGCACTTGCCGCAGGGCGCTATGCAGCTATGCAGCTATTCCAGTCACATGGGCGCGCCTATGCTATGTCATTTTTTGACGACTGCATCGCAACCGCCGAAATCTGTCAGGATATTATGAACGAATTGGGCGACGAACACAGCTCACGTTAGGGGAGTCTTACGCGTTACAACCCCTGTGATATCAGCGCCACTATCGATCACCAGACTATCAGCAATAATTTCGCCTGACATCTTTGCATTATCGTGAACGATAAGCGCGTCTGTTTCGAGGATGCCGGCAAAAACACCGTCTATTTCAGCTGTTTTGGTGACCGCAACGCCTTCGAAGCGCGCGCCAGTATGAACAAAGATATTATCTGCGTGAACTTCACCTTCAAAGCGACCTTCGATAATAACTGTCTGGTCTTTGGCATGTAGAATGCCGCTCAGAGCCATATCACTAGCAATCAGTGTTGTATCGCTCATGATGCATCCCCGTCTTTGTCCGTCGCTTTCTGCGGCAGCAATTCAGCTGGCATCATATCAGCAGGCGAGACATCCTTTGCTTCACTTAACGACGGGGGCGGCGTTTCCCAATTATGTTTAATCCTGCAATTAAGGGCAGCGCCTCTATCCATCTGAAGCGCTGCATATTCAATCTCGCCCAATAGAACTGAGCTCTTCATCACCCAGATAGAATGTGCATGTAGCCTGCCCGTGAAACGTCCGGCCATTACCCCAAGGCCAACACGAACATTCCCCTCAAGAATACCGCCTTTTTCAAGTACAAGCTTATCTAGCTCCAGATCGGCATAAACTTCCCCATGGATATCAACAGCACCCACTTTGGAAATTTTCCCGCGAAAGACTGCACCCGTTCCAAAAACTGATTTTTTTGCAAGGATATGGGTCATATCAGCCTATTCTTTAGCAGCAGGAGCAGGTGATTTTTTCTGCAGAAACTGCCCTTCAACGGTTGCACCATCTTCGATTTCGATACGTTTATAACTGAGCGAACCTTCAATTTTGCCTGATTTGGTAATCTGCAAATTATCGGCTTCAATCTCGCCTATTACCGTGCCAGAAACGCGCACATCAACGGCCTTAATTTTGCCTGTGACACTGCCTGTCTGCTCAACAATAAGTGATTTACAGGTAACATCCCCTTGATGGGTGCCAGCAAGATGAATAGCTGCCGGAGACTCAATACTACCCTCAGTTTTAATATCTGAGCCAATAAGGGATACTTCCTGAACCGATATATCTGATGTTTTTTGTGCCTTGAACATCATAAATTCTCCATTTTTACAGCCTAAAGACCATTTTCGTACTTTAATTTCGGCAAATTATGGCCCAGAGCCGTTTTTGACTCAACAAGTAACGAAAAAATACGTTATTAATCCTATATTCACGGGCGTGGTGGTACAGTCTCTAAGTATCGCCCTTATGCTAACACTATCCCGATGCACAAATTATGCCTTTTCTGAACAGCGTATTTAGCATGGGTAACAATTGTGGAGGTGAGAGGTAAATGGTTATTGATGTAATCGACATCCGAAATAGAATTCGGCGCATCCGTAATGATGTTTCGGACGCTATTGTTGCGCGACATGAACCTCAGCCTTATGAAGAGCAACTTTCAGCTGATGTTGAGCTATCAATACTTCCTGCTGACATAGAGAGTGAAAAATCAGAAAAAAAGAAATCAGGCACATCTAGCAAATCGTCTAAACTGGACGAAAATGGCGAAGCAGAGGGTCTTGCGCAAGCAAAAGCGATTTCAACCTATCGCAGCTTATCTAACGCTCTTTCGATGCCGTCCTTTAATCTTAATATTACAAACAGGCATTCGAGCACATTACTGATTTCGCTCATTGTTCTCCAACTGGTATCTAATCTGGTTCTCATCACACTGCTTATGATTAAACTGGGATAGTGGGAATGGAAGAAGAGCTAACGCTATACCCTGCGTCATCGTCTCAGCAGCTCCCTACTCCAAAAAATAAAAGACGCAGATTTCTGCCAGCTATTATTTCGCATGAATCGCCTGATATGCGGTTTGTCACGTCTCAGAAAGTCTGGTGGCTCCGTGAAAAGCGCTATCTTGCAATGACTGAAAACGGTCCAATTGAATTTGCGTTTCGCCCGGCAGCCTTTTTCTCTAGCCTTGGTATGTTAAGCGCTGCTTCACTAGCAACAATAGCTGCCTTTTATTTTATGCCGCCGCTCTTAACCTTCATCGACCAAAATTCGGCAGGTAAGACTAGCACGCAAACGACCACGTCTTTCGATGGCAGTAAGCCATTCATAATGGTATCTGAGCTTGCCTCTCACATTGGTGATTTTCTGACCATCACAAGTGATGACCTAATCACATTTATACTACCCCAGACCAACCAAGAAACACAGAATTCCGCAACTAACCTAACAGATGGCGCCAGCACAAAGGTAGCGCGGCGCTTGCCCGAAAAAAATCTGGGAGAGGCAGATCAAACATCTCCCGATCTTGCTAATCCAGAACCAGTATCGAGTATCATGGCAACCAAGGTTATTGTTACCCCGCCGATCTCTGATGTTGAAGCCTTGCTGCCTGAACTTTCCTCACCAACAGCACGCCCTTTTGAAGAAATGGACCCAGATTATGTCGGGTATAACAGCCTGTCTGATGCTCCTATTTTAGGCGATAAGTTAAAATTTTACCGTCGTTTCTATAGCCTTTTATTTGAAATTCAAGCGATTGAACGTCTGTTTGATTCTCTGTCAATTACACCTGACAACCCGCCATCTTCATGGGATATATCAACAGAAATCACAGAAAAGCAGGTGCCACAACTCCTTCTCTTAAGAGAGAGCTGGCGGGACGTTATGGGCCAGATCCCTCTTAAACCGCCAATGCGCTATTATTATGTATCGAGCAAATATGGACCTCGGAAAAATAAGAGAACAGGCTTAAGCCGTTTTCATCATGGGGTCGATATGGCTGGCACATGGCATTCACCTGTTCTCCCGGCTGCCAATGGCAGTGTTGTATTTGCTGGACGGAACGGCTCATTTGGCAAGGTTGTTCGCATCCGCCACGCACATGGTATGGAAACAATTTATGCCCATCTCTCAGACGTAAGGGTAAAAACAGGTGACTATGTGACGACCAGCACAGTAATTGGCAAAATGGGTAATACCGGAAAATCAGAAGGAATGCATTTGCATTACGAAATCCGGACACAGGGAAAATCTGTTGATCCTGTTCCATTTTTGAAGGCTGGCCATGAAATCAGTCTGTCGGGGCGGCTTCCCTCGCACTTGAATTTATAATCTTTTTTTCGGCTTATCCTTTGTCGTGCCCACATCCCCGAATGGCATGAAATCTGCATTCATAAAGACATCAAACCTTACGTATTATAGGAAGATGTCACATGGCTACGAAAAAAGAACTTATTGCTGATATGGGTATTGAAATGGTCCATTTTGATAATGCAGACCAGCTTGAAAGCCAGCATGTTATCCCTCTGGGTCTTTATCTGCATGATGCAGATTTGTCTGATTCCGAATGGGCTATGACACGCACGTTAGCTGCAGTTAAAGCCGAATTCTAAGCTTCCTTTTTTAACGATATTACCTCTTCCCGAGGCGGGGCCAGCTATGCTGGTCTCGTTCTCTTTTACTGCCTTTTCTCTGCTCATCAGACATAAAAAAGCCCGGCCCTTTTTTAAAAAAAGGACCGGGATAAGGATGCCACTCGCCGGGGAGATATGCTGGCGGGGCATTTCGAGGAGAAAACTATAATCTACGTCTAACGCATGTCAGATAAACGAGCCTGCATGCGACGTTGTGATGATGATGGAATATTCAGCATTTCACGATATTTGGCGACTGTACGACGCGCAAGGTCGATGCCTTCCTGGGAGATGATTTTTGAGATAGCCTCATCACTAAGCGGCTTTCCTGGTACCTCTTTGGAAATAATTTTTTTCACCATATTTCGTACCGATGCTGCAGACGCATTAATGTCTGAATCACGGGATGTAATATTCACACTGAAGAATGATTTTAATGGCATACAGCCACGCGGTGTCGAAATCAGCAAGCCCGTTGTTACGCGGCTTACAGTACTTTCATGCATACCAACAGCTTGAGCAACATCACGCAATGAGAGTGGCTTCAGGTAGTCGAGGCCTTTCTCAAGAAAATCTTTCTGGTGACGAATGATTTCTGCACTGATTTTTAAGGTTGTCTGGTTACGCTGTTCTACAGCCCGTTTTAACCAACGAGCATTTGACAATGTATCAGCAGAATAATCCTGTTCCTTCGAAGATTGGCGCTTTTCTGCCAGCATTTCTGCATATGTTTCATTTACCAGAACAGCCGGTAATGTAGAGCGGTTGAGTTCAACCGACCAGCCATCTAACTTGCGTGTCACAATGACATCAGGGCTTGGCATTTCGCGATATTCAATACCCAGATGCTCACCGGGCTTTGGATTAAGTGTCCGAATTTCTGCAAGCATGTCCAGAATGTCATCATGGTCACATTTCAGCCTACGCGCCAATTGACGTATTTCACCGCGGCCAAGCTGATCTAGATTATCCAGCAATGCCCCAAAGAGCGGCGTGAATGTTTCTTTATCGATAAGCTGAAGGCGCAAACATTCTGCAAGGTTGCGGGCAAACAAGCCTGCTGGCTCAAACTGCTGCAGCTGAAGCAATACGTCTTCTGCTTCGGCTTCATAACAGCCACATTCATCAGCAACATCTATCACTGTTCTGCCAATCCAACCAGACGGCTCAAGCGCATTAATAAAATGGGTTGCAATCATGCGTTCTGATGGCTTGGTAAATGTGAGATTAAGCTGTCTGAAGAGAAACGGATAAAACCCCTCTTTCTGAGAAATATTATCGAGGATATCAAAGTCATCGCTCCCTGAACCGCGTGAAGCTGTCTCACTGCGCGGCATATCAGCAATACTGCTATCGAACCGGTTATCCAAATCAGAATGTTGTGTAGGGTCATCTGCCAACGCTGCACTTTCTTTCAGCGTTGAAATATCACTTCCTTGCGTCTGCTCAAGGAGCTGCTGGCCCTCTGTCTGGGCAGGCTCAGACGCCTTGTCTGAACTTGCCGGCGCTTCGCTCTGGACTTCCTGCTGATCGCTGGCGGTGACTTCTAGAAACGGATTATCATACATCTGTTCCTGTAAATGCTGTGTAAGCTCTAGATTAGACATTTGCAGCAGCTTAATAGCTTGCTGTAACTGAGGCGTCATTACCAAAGATTGTTTCTGACGTAACTTGATTGACTGTGATAATTGCATAATATGTCTCCTCGCAGGAGTGACACTGGTAAAAAGGCACAGTATTTGCAAAATATTCATTTGACGGGATATTTTGTCAAAAAATTAACAATTTTTATATTAGTTTTCAGTAGTTTAAGCAAAATAGTTAATTTTTCGTTAATCACTGCGTCAGATTTCAGACAGCAAAAAGAGGATAAATTCGCCGTGTTTCACTTCACATCTACATTATTCTCCCGCTAATATTGGGACGATAGGGTACAGTAGAGTTAAGCTGGTAATGTTATCTAAGACGGAGTGTTCGACATGCTTATTACCCGCACAAACGTATCGCGCGCACCATGCCGCCGCTGTCATATTTTGCGGGTTCTGTTGCTGATGGTCTTGGGCGTTGTTCTTGTGGCGCTGGTTGCCAAAGAAAGCTTTACTCTTATCGGCGGCATTCAGCCTATCATGTTTGGATATCTATTCGCTGGTCTTGCTGTCGTAACCTTTATCATGAAGCTCGGTTATTATTATTACCAAAAGCGCCAGAAATAACAGCCTGCCTTATCCTACAAGCCCTTCACCAGCCTGACGGCAAGGCTTTGATAGGGGAAAAAGCGGCCATAGCTAAAACCAGTCATAAAATTCACTGACCAGATATTTTGTGATGTCACCCAATTTTTCTCGCCTGTCCAATATGGTTCGGCAAGCGTATTGGGAAAAACTACCTTGTCAATTTTTGGCGCAGAACATTCCTGACATACCAAAGATTCAAGTTCTTTTAGGGTTGGAAGGCGCCATAAGCCACCAAGTTCTTTATTCGCAATCTTAATTGCCTGACGCGTTTCATCTTGCGAAAGCTTCATAGCGTCACCAGTGCAGGTATTATTTTCAAATATCTGACCAACAGAGCAGCGCATCCATTCTGCACCTGTCCGCAAATCAACAGCAATATAGTCACTTATAATATAAGAACTCGAATGAGTGGCCTGTGGTGCCGCGCTTTGTGACGGGCTTACGGCGGCGAATATGAAGATAACAGCACCGAGAATAGCTGATATCCTCTGTAACCTATTCTGCCCTATAGGCTTATTTAGTAAATGATGACGCAGATCTCTCATTTTTCAGCTCCCTTACCCCTTTTTTGTTAAGTGGATAATCGCTTCATTACTGGCCTATGGCCCAACCTTCACTATTATTATATACTTATATAAGGAGTGAGACGAGCGCCATGATAAAATATGAGCCGTGATATAGTCTAGACACTGCTTTTTATAGGTAGGCGACTCAATTGGTACCATTCTTGCTTGGCAGAAGGACCATTCCTTAAGTACGTGATAGTTTTAACAGAATAATAGGTCAAAAAAATGGATATAGCTTCAATTGTCGGTCTAATCGGCGGCGTAGGCATGATTCTCGGTGCAATGATTTCCGGTGGTGGCCTGGGTCCCTTTTTTGATGTCCCTTCTGTACTTATTGTATTTGGTGGCACATTTTTTCTGGTTATGTATTCAACCCCAATGCCTGTCTTTCTTGGATCTTTTGGCGCAATGGCTAAAGCCTTTATGCCGCCAATTAAAAAGCAGGATGAGTTAATCGAACGAATGGTCGAATTATCCGGCATTGCAAGAAAAGACGGCATGATGGCTCTGGAAGGTCAGGAAGTTCCTGATAAATTCTTTCAGAAAGGCCTTCAGATGCTGGTTGATGGCGCTGATGAATCAAAGCTTGTTACGCAGCTAAATAAAGAAATTAAGGCGATGTTAAAGCGCCATGAAGCAAATCAGGTTGCTATTAAAGCATGGATTGACCTCGCACCGGCTATGGGAATGGTCGGAACGCTTATTGGTCTAGTTTTGATGTTGGGAAACATGGCTGACCCGAAAGCGATTGGTCCGGCGATGGCGGTTGCGCTTCTGACAACTATGTATGGGGCGATTATTGCGAATGTACTTTTCATGCCTCTGCTCACCAAGCTTGAGGGCTATACTCAATATGAGTCAGTTTACCGTGAAATGGTTGTTACTGGATTACGCAATATCGCTCGCGGCGAGTCACCTCGTAATATTCAAGACCAAATGGTTGCCAATTTGGCACCTAAGATTCAGGAAAAAATGGAAGTTGCCTAATCATACGCTAATCATTTTTTCCAAGGAGCATCTTTATGGCTGAAGCAGAAGAGCAAGAAGTAGTCGAAGAAGAAGACGAAGAATGTCCTAAATGCCCGCCTGTTGGCGCGCCGGCATGGATGGCGACTTTTGCCGATATGGCAACGCTTCTGATGGCATTCTTTGTTCTTATTCTGTCATTTGCTGAATTTAATGTGCCGAAATTCAAACAGATTTCAGGCTCTATGCGAAACGCTTTTGGTGTTCAGAAGATTGTTCCTATTGTGGAGCAACCAAAAGGTACAACAGTTCTATCACTGAATTTTAGCCCATCACCTAGCAAGTCTGTTACGAATGAGATGACACAGCAGACAACCCAAGTGAACCAGCCTGATCTCGAAGTCCAGAATAAAACGAAAGACAGTGATGGTGAAGCAAGCGAGAACGCCGAAGACGTTGTCAAAGCGCTCGAGGAGGCTATTGCCAGAGGTGATATAGAGGTTCAGACGCTCGGCGATAAAGTCGTTGTAAATTTCACGGCAACAGATGCCGAAGAAAAAGACCTTCCCCAACTGCTTCAACAGACTTTAAATGCCATTGAAAAGGCAAAGTCAGCTGCAGGGAAAAGTGAACAAGAAGTGCTATTTGGCGGGCTAGAAGGAACATTAACCCAACTCGCCCAAGCGGCACAATCTGCTGCTGATGCCACTGCGGTGTCCGAGAAAACCAAAAAGAATGAGGCTGAAGCAGAGGCAGAGGCGGTAAAGGCAGAAGATGAGCTCAAAATCGCCCTAAAGCAGGAAATAGGCAAAGGCCTAGTTCAGGTCTCTCGTGACAAAGATAAAGTAATTGTAACTGTCGGTTCGGGCGGCGCATTCCGGTCTGGGTCAGCAGATTTGACCGAAGAAGCGCAATCCATCATGAAACGGATTGCCGGCACAAATAGTGAAGGCGATTCTGAGATTACCGTTTCCGGTCACACTGATGATGTACCTTTGATTTTTGGGTCTCGTTATCGTGACAATTGGGATTTGGCAGCTGCACGCTCTGCAAGTGTCGTCCAGTCACTATCGGCTGATAATCTCATTAAAAATAAAAGACTGGAAGCCATTAGCTATGGCGAAAGCCGGCCTCTTGAAACAAATGATACTGCTGCTGGTCGTGCTAAAAACCGTCGCATCGAAATTGAAATAAACTACTAAGTCTCACATCCTAGATACGTCCATAGCCAGTGAAGCCATTGAAGCAATTGAAGTATCTTTTGCATCAGAGCTTGTAATATCTCTTCTACTGACACAGATATAGATTTCTGCTAATTTATGTATAAGTAATGCGGTATATAAAGCTTTCAATGAGCGTCTTTTAGCAAATGGGGGAAAACATGATTGAATTACAACTTTTAAAATCAGATGATTCTTATAGTGCTGCCGCAAAACAGCGGATGGAAGTAAATATTGAGAATTTTATCGAAACCCTTACGGATGTTGGTACATCAAGTACTTATATGACACTTCTATTCGGCGCGAATGTTACAGTTGATGGTCGCAGCCGAAAAGTGACTGATTTTGCCGATATTGAGCCGCTAGAAGATAAAGCTAAAAGAGGCTTCATCGTCGCCATCCACCGCTCTGAATTAGAAAGTCTAATCGTAGATATTCTCAGGAAAAACGGCTTTTCGAAAATAAAAAGGATCGAAGAAACTGGTTTTCTTCAGGTTGAAATTGATCGCCCAAGTACAGCTCAGTTAGATGCCTGGGCAACTGAGTGCGACCGCCATTTGAGCGCTGCCCTTAGCCGGTCTGGCAAAATAAAAGCTGATTCCCTAGGCCAAATCGCAAAGGGTGTGAAAAATGAGTTCATTGAACCTGTTGCCGCCCATCGTGCACGGCTACAACTTGATGATTTATCTTCATCAAGTGAAAATTTCATAAAAGTGATCGGTATGACACGTAAGGTTCATTTCCTAGGCTATGGCCTGCCACTTGATAATGAAGAGGCTCATAAAATTCTGAGCCAGACGCGTCAGCCTAAATTCAAGGAAATTGCCAAAATTATGGCTGGTTAACCTAAGTTTTATGCATAATAAGATGATAGTTTGTTGCTATTTATCTTTTGCCTGAGGCGGCTTATCCTTACGCGCATCTTCTCTGACAGATTCACTGAACGAAGAGCCAAATTTAAACTGGCATTTCGGGTCAAACTGTCGGCAGATAGTCATTGCTTCGTCATCAGAACGGGCTGCGAGAACCATCCAGAAATAATGTTCTTGATAGAGCGCATATCCACGTATGAGCTTTGTTTGGGCACGATGGAAATAGCCTCCAATCATGACAAAAATGACGACAAATAAAAGTGGGTGGACAAGTAAAGAGACTGCATAGGTAGACAAAACAGCCATAAGTGGCTCCCACATCCGGTAATTCAGGAGCCAGAATGGTGGGAGAAACGTTGCAAAGCTTGAATATTCTGCTTCAAAAAGAAACACATCCCGACTCACATTTCTTAATGCCTCGTAAGTACGATATCCTTTAGGATTATCTAGCTCATGGCTTTTTAGTTTGAACGCAACCCCTTCTGATATCTCAGCAGGTGCATATTCAAGAATACAGCCAGGATATTGTTTGGCAAAAACTGACAGAAAAAATCCGTCTCGGAACAGTGTAAGGAGAGCTGGCCGCTCAATCATTTTGAGCTGTTCTTCTAATTTTTGAATATCATTATCAACCGGCAGGCCGTCAATCGCCACAAGCACATCTAGCTCACGCAGTCTCAGCTCGCTCGCATAACTCTTGCGACCCACAGTCTTAATCCGGATGAAACCTTGCGTGTTTTCATCCATGTTTTTCGAAGCGGAACTATCTGATGCATCTGCCATAGGGAACGTCTCTGCCTATCATCTGTCCGGCCTATCATCTGACAGACCGCACGCGGGAGAAAATGCTTATGGGAAGCTAATCCTGTCTTGCTGTACTTCGAGTAGTTTCAGCATTTTCATATTCTGACCAGCAAGCATTTCTACTTGAGCTGCCATATTTTTCTGAGACGCCGAAAGTGCCCCAATATCAGAGTTATCGATCAACTTTTTCTTTACGTCATCAATTTCTTTGCTGAGCTTGGAATCGGTTCCAGCCAACTGCACAGCAACAGAATTAAGATGGCCCATTGCTTCATTAATAATTACATCACCAAGCTGTTTGCCAAGCTTTTCATTCGATAATGCCATAGCATCTGATGACGCCTTGATATCAGCGCTAAGCTGCTGACTTGATACACCGATAAGCTGTGTAAGCTCGGTAATTTTCGTTGTTGCTTCGCGGTTAAGAGCAACAAGTTCGCCTTGCTGCTCTAGAGAGCCTGAAAGTTCACCAAGAACAGAATTCAAATGTTCGATATTTTCAGCAAAAACAACTAGCCCTTCACGATTGGTCGTTGTCATCACTCTCAATTCACCAAGTGTTTTGAAATAGAGCATGGCTGAAAAACCAAGACTAAGAACAGCTGCGCATATCGCAGTGACAAAGGTAATTGTGGTATAACGATGAATCTGGGACACGTTCTTTTCCAACTTCCTGTGTTCGCGTTTAATTTGACTATATTCAGAGGTAACATCAGTTGCAGCATCAGCGGCATCAAGAGCCAGCTTAATACTTTCCTGTACTGAATTCAGTTCGCTTGCCATATCTTACCTCTCCTCATTCCCACTATCGTACCAATGAGTATGCTAACCATTAATATCGAGAATGCCTGACTTTTTTTTCCGGCGACTAACCGCTGAATTTTTGACAGACGCATTCTCTGAAAAATATGCACATTGCATGCCAGTCGACTGATATACTATCTGTGCAGGAAGATTTTTCCCTTTAAAGCCAAACTGCCTGCAACCCCAAGGGTTGCGAGGCTCATATGTCACAAAAAAATGACGACATCCCCGGCAATTCAGTCGGAGATCAGCTTCATTATCAGGCGGCGGAGATGAATGCGGTCGGCGGCTCATGATGACGGCCTGAACCAGTTAATAACGTCAGCAATAATAAACCGCAATCCACCGCACACAGATGAGAAAGCACAAACAGCCAATGCGTAACCGCGTACCTGATAGCCAGCATCAAGAAAATCAGCTGCCTGAAGAGATAATACCGCACCGAGGATAAAAAAGCAGACAGTGCTAATCATCTCACCAAGGCTGCGCGGCCGGCGCTTCCGCTTTATTTGGAATTGTGGAGGTTTACTATCTACCATCCTCTGCTCCTAGCTTTTGACCTGTTTCATTAAACTGCATATCACCCGGAAGGTCCACATCTGGCTCTTCCAGCATTTCACCTTTATCCAACCGGTACAGATATGCCAGGACCACCGCAACAGCCTGATAAAGCTGCTCAGAGATTTCAGCACCAATTTCACCTGTAAAGAACAAGGCACGTGCAAGTAGAGGTGAGCGGAATACTGTTACCCGGCTATCCTTGCCCGTCTCGATAATTTTTTGTGCCATATGACCACGTCCCATCGCCAAAATCTTTGGTGCCTCAGACGAGCCTACTTCATATTTCAGGGCTACCGCGAAATGGGTCGGGTTCGTGATAATAGCGGTTGCCTGAGGCACATCTTCAAGGGCGGCTTGCTGACGGCCCGCATTCTGAGCGGTTTCCATCTGCATACGCCTGATCTTTGCTTTTACCTCAGGTGACCCTTCTGTCTGTTTATATTCATCTTTTATTTCCTGCTTACTCATGCGTAATTGTTTAATATGCACATGCCTCTGCCAGAAATAGTCAATCGCTGCAATAACAGCAAGAATGACAAGCATAGCGCCAAGTAAGGACGGAAACATATCCAACCCACTCGCCAAAGCTGAATTCAAATTTTGTTCTGTTAGCTGAATAAGAGAGGGGAGATGTGCATAAAGAACAACCCCTGAAACGCCAAATAACAGAAACACTTTGAGCAGTGATTTTACAAGTTCAACAAGCCCTTTTACCGAGAATATTCTCTTCAAGCCAGCAAGAGGACTTATCCTGCTTCCCTTGAAATTCATCGCTTTTGGCGCAAAATTCAAGCCACCAACTGCCGCCTGTGTTGCAATAATAATAATCATAATCGGCACACCAATTATGATGCCGCTTAGAATAATTAATTCTAGCATCTCGAAGAATTTCTCACCGATTAGCTTATTTAAATCATTTGGGCGCTCGAAATGGAACATGCGCGACCACCGCGTTATTGCCGGCTGAATAAACATCGGCAAAATAACCATCATCACCAAACCAGCAAACAAGGTTGTGAAAACGAACATCTCTTTTGAGCTGAGAACCTGTCCATCTTCACGGGCTTTTTGAAGTTTTCGTTGGGAGGGTTCTTCGGTTTTTTCCTGACCGTCCTGACTTTGCTCAGCCATAGATTGCCTTTCCCATCACGAATTCAAGATTTTCCATTGAAGAAACAGCAAGGTCGTTCAAGGCAAATGATATCGCATCAACAGAGACATATAACATCAGAAATACAGCCATTAATGTTATCGGAAAACCAAATGAAAATAGGTTCAACTGTGGGGCAGACCGTGTCATTACACCGATAGCAAGATTGATGAGCAACATCCCAATACCGATTGGCAACATGATAAGACTTGCCGCAACAAACATCTGCCCAGCCGCTGCAATACCGCCTTCAACAAACGCACCAAAATGCGGTGTTTCGCCAACCGGAAGGTGCTGATAACTTTGCATCATCGTTCGAAGTACCAAAAGATGCCCGTTCATTGACAGAAAAAGGATAGTCATAAACATCTGAAGCATTTTAGAGACAACTGGCGTTTGTCCGCCAGAATCAGGATCTATCTGTGCTGCATAACCAAGGCCAGCTGATGTCGCGATTTTCTCACCTGCCAGCATTGCGGCACTAAACCAGATAGTCAGAATGAGTCCCGCAGAAACACCGATAACTATTTCTGTTACGATAACGCCAATCAGTTTCATCTGGTCAAGCGTTTCAATAGGCGGCACATCAACCATACCCATGACGCTCACCCCCAACAGGATACCCATCACGACGCGCACCTGCACCGGCACAAAAGACCCTCCAAAAAGAGGGGAGGCAAGAAGGAATGAGCCAATACGCAAGCTTGCCAGAAAAAGCTGGCAAAGCATTGTCATCACAAACTGCATTTCCAGTCCTGGCAACCCGCCCATTCCCTGCAATTCTGTTAATGGCAAATCCATAACGATACCTCAGCAGACCAGCGTTAGCTGACCTGTGTAACCTGATCAAATATGAAGCTAAAATAATCTGTAAGTTGGACAAGCATCAGATTAGCCAGCAGACCAAAGGTGGTCAAAACAAGGACGAGCTTCGGAACAAAACTGAGCGTTGCTTCATTAATGGATGTCGCTGCCTGAATGATCCCGACAAACAAACCGATGGCAAGAGCAACAAGCAGAATGGGCCCAGCGATAACCACAATCTGCCAGAAGGCCATCCGCAGCATCTCAACATTCATATCAAATTCCATTATGCGAGCCCTTTCTTAGGCCGAATAGGTTGCGACAAGAGAGCCAACCGTCATTGCCCAGCCATCAACCAAAACAAAAAGCAGTAGCTTGAATGGCAGCGATACAAGCATCGGGCTTAGCATCATCATACCAAGAGCCATCAAGATAGAGGCAATCACCATATCGATTACAAGAAATGGCAAGAATAGAAGAAAGCCAATCTGGAAAGCTGTCTTTAATTCAGACGTAATAAAAGCCGGGAGCAGAACAGTAAGCGGCACAGATTCAGGCGTTTCAAAGCTGCCCAAATTCGCCATATCAGCAAACATTTTCAAATCATCTTTTCGGGTATTTTTGACAAGAAATCCCTTCATTGTATCGCTTGCTGAACCCAGTGCAATTTCAGCTGATACATCGCCATTTAGATATGGGTCAGCTGATTTTTCGTACACTTCAGTTAAGGTTGGCGACATGATGAAAAACGATAGAAATAATGCAATCGCAATCAATACCTGATTTGGAGGTGTTTGCTGGGTTCCCATCGCTTGGCGTAAAATCGACAGTACGATGATAATGCGTGTGAAGGATGTCATCCCAAGCACAAGAGACGGCAAAACAGTTAGCGCTGTCATTAGAGCCAGCACCTGCAGCGAGAGAGAATAGGATGTTGTCCCATCGCCAAATTCAGTAGAGGTCAAGGCAGGCAGACCACTAGCAAGGCCAGCAAGGGCATCCTGTGCAACAGCAGGCGCCATAGGCAGCATACAAAACAGGGCAATGCTCAAAAGTGGCGCTAGACTAGCAAGCGCACTTGTCAAGGAACGGGAAAAGGTCATCGTTGCTGTCTCCAGCGTTTGAAGGTTACAGCAAAGTCTGACATCTGCTTATCATCAGCTTGCGCGGGTGATGCAGAACTATGGGGCGGCTGGTGGCGCGGTAAGATTTGGCCACCATCAGCACGCTCGGTTAATTCCATTGGCGCAGGGCCATCCTGACCATTTTCAGCCTGACCACTTTCAGCCCAACCATTTTCATCTTGGGCAGCGTTCAGTGCTTTGGCAAAAGCAGGAGAAAAATTAGACTCGTTAGTTGCGGGCTGCGGCTGGTGCAACGGCACCAGCGATGGCGCAGTGCCTTTAGCAGACACCATCACAAATGTCTGGTCATCAATCTGAACAAGACGCAGGCGCTCACCTTGAGCAACAGCAGTATCTTCGATGACGTGGATACGCCGACCAGCATGCAGACTAGAGCGGATAGCGCCGCCTTTCCGGCGTAGAAAAAACAGAATAGCAATCATTATACTCAAGAAAGCGAGAGTAATCGTAATTTGCTGCAATCCTACAATTTCACCGAACATCCGGCATGCCTCCCAGCAAGAAAAGAATCACGCGCATTTCTGCACATTTATCTTTCAAGAAAGGCAAGAACCGTGCCAACTAGATCGCAGGCACCTTATGATGATTTATTATGAAGTGTAATACTAATATAAGGCTCTGTAATATAACCTTATTTTGAAGAAACGGCTCTTTGACGCGTGCCGCCCTTTTCTGCCGATTATGGCATGCCTTAGCATATCAAATGAGCGCCGTCATTTTCTTGACGCTCATAAAATACTACAGACTTTCGACGCGTTTTTCGGGATCAACAATCTCTGTAAACCGCACACCGAATCTCTCGCCAACCATGACAATTTCACCTTTTGCGATCATCGTTCCATTAACAAGGATATCAAGCGGGTCACCTGCAAGCCTATCCAGCTCGATGACAGAGCCTTCATTCAAGCGCAACAGGTCACGAATTTTAATTTCCGTGTTGCCAACTTCAACAGATAGCTGCACTTCAATATTTTCAAGAACACGTAAATTTTCAACACCGCCTGATGCCTGATTTTGTGGCATCTCAGCTCCCATATTGGGGGCTACTGATGGATCCTGTTCATTTGTTTCATCTGACATTTTTATGACCTCACACTCTATTTACGCTATGACTGCCTCTGTTTCGGGCGACCATAATATCTTAAATTCGTTTCTGTAAGCTAATTGCTGACTTGCCAGCAACCTCGCCTATCTCGCCGATAAAAATCGGATGTTCTTGCACTTTTACCGTAACACCCTCGCCAACATTCATTGGCAGCACATCTCCGACCTCAAGCCGGGTCAGACCGCCAACAGACATTAACGGCTGACCAAGCAGCGCGGTAATACCAAGCGGAATATTCAAAATCGCATTTTCCATTTTCTCACGCCACGATATATTATCCTGCGAGTTATCAGATTGAACGCGGGAGCGAAGCTGGGCTGCAATTGGCTTTAATGTTTGCAACGGATAGACAATATCGATCGTATCGGCTTCTGCATTTGGCAGTTGCACCATGAACGAGCAAATAATCACCAACTCGCTACCATCAACAACTGATGCGAACTGGGTGTTTGTCTCACGTCCCTGCTCTAACAGACTAATTAACATAAGATCACGCCATGAATGAGCAAGAGCCGCATTCAGCCCGTCAGAAACAAGTTCGATAACGCGCTCTTCGGTTGAGGTGAACTCTGTCCTTTTAGATACTGCCCCATCTAGCGTGCCGCCATAAAATGAGGCTGTCAGTGTGGAAATGAATTTAGGCTGTATCGTCATCAGCATCGTCCCGCGTAATTCGTCTATGCGGTTGATATTGAGATTCATAAATGTGTCGATACTGGCGCAATATTCATCAAACGTTTTAACCTCAGGAGCGAATGGCGTAATCCGCGGCTGCAATCTTAGCATCGGCAGAAAGACAGCTCGGGCCTGACGGGCAAAGCGCTCATTAATGAGCCGCAATGCGTAATAATCACCCATCAAGGATAGGTCATCCTCACCAAACGCAAACGGGCGCACCTCATCTGACTGTGACATGTCGATGCCCACAGGAGAAGATGCTTCATTTAGCCCTTCCATCAGTGCATTTACTTCATCACTGGTCAGCTTTTTAGATGCCATTACGACCCGCCTATATCCCGTTTTTGTCTATCTTGCCGGTGTGCAACAAAACTTACTGCAACACAAAGGATGTGAAGTGAACTTCTTCAATCCCACCAAACCCTTCCAGAAGCATGAGCTTTCCATTAATGCTATCACGCAATGCAGCAGCCAATAACACTCTGCCTGCCTTGCCTTGCACATCCTGCTCTGAAAATTCACTCATTGAATTCAGAATTTCTGAACGAAGTGCAAGCTGATGTGCTTCAACATTAACCATAACGCTTTCATCATATTGGGTTGATACACCAATACCCACCTGAACGAATTTACGTGAATTCATCAAATTCGTTGTGAACGTGCCTGGAAATTCAAAATATGTTGTCACGAAGGCTTCAACTTCAGGAGCTTCTTTTGACACCTTTGATGCTTCATCAGATGCTAAATCCTCTTCGGCAGCTCTTTCAGCTTCAGCTTGTTCCATTTTCTTTTCGATAATGGATTCAATTTCTTCTGAAGGGTCTGATTGACCACTTCCGAATAAAAGATAGCCGCCACCAAGGCCTGCAGCGATAAGCAGCAATCCACCAAGAGCGAACGCCAGAATGCGGAGCAGAGGGCCACGCTTTTTTGGTTCGGTATTTTCTTCATCAGCCATAGATCAAACCTCCTGTGGTTTGCCGATTTCCGTTAAGTAGGACCGGACAGCACGAAACCTTATATCATGCTTTAACATTAACTAAACTATTTGATGCATCAGTAGCATCATTATTTTGTGGTAAATTTGAGTCAGAATTATTGTTCTGGCCATTGTTTTGATGACCGTGATGCCCATTGCCTGATTGCTGGCCATTTGCCCCATTGCCATTGCTTTGGGTTGATGTGCCAAGATAGGCAAGCTTCATTCCGGCATCTTCTAGCATAGCAGACAGACGCGACTGAGCATCAGAAATCATCTGTGCTGCCTGCGAAGTCTCTGTTCGCATCTGGAGCTGAGCTTCGTTCTGCTGAAGACTTAAGTTCACATGCAATTTTCCAAGAGAGCGGGGGTTCAATTCAAAATCAATGCCCTCTTTTGCATTCGCAAGATTACGTTCTACCCGCTTCACAAGCTGTTCTGCCCAGTTTTCATCCTGCATATCGAGCATTTCAAGCCAGTTTTCAGCCAGTGAGCTTGTTAGACCTGACTGACCACCTGATGTCTGACCACCTGATGTCTGACCACCTGACGTCTGGCTACCTGACCCCTGATTTCCGGCTGAAGGGCTTGCTTCACTAGCCACGCCCCCTTGCAGGAGCGTGCTGGTTTCTGCTGTTGGCAGATTAGGTGCAGCTGGCCGTAAAGTTAGACCGATCTGACTTTCTGTTTTGGTCGTTTTTAGCGCAAGCGCATCAAATGACTCGCCAGCCTCCGCCTCTGCCATTTCGATAATAACTGGCCCCGATGCTTCTAGCTTTGCCCGCACGTTCTGGCGGGGTGCTGACATCATCGCCGCAACCTTATCTGAATTCAGGGACGCCGTTTTTACACTATCTACGTCTGATGTTTGACCAGCCGTGATGCTAACTTTTTCTTTGATAACCACATGCTCAGGAGCAAGGTCCTCAGCAATCTTCGTGAGAAGCTGGGTTGTGAGTGGCCTGTCGCCTGCACTGCGCTGTGCATTTACACTAGTCGCTACCTGACCCTGCACTGCGAGCTGGGAGGCAGCAAGTAATCCAGCATCACCTTCCTCTTTTTCGTGGAAGAGCACGTTGCTCTCTATAAGAGTATTCACATCGCCCTCATCATCCGGGGACATATACTCTCCTAAAACAGGGATACCGCCCTCATCTTGACTCAGATATGCTGAAATATCACCCTCATCCTGACTCAGATAGTTAGCCGGCTCGTCGCTGACAGCAAACAGCAGAGCTGTCGCAAGCGCACCTTCACCGTCCTGTTTATCGGGGTGTTCTTCCTGCGTCATAGCCTGCAGAATATCAAGATTTACGTCTATCTCTTCAGTATCGTCAGTTGATACTACAGCCCCAAAGAGAGCTGCAAAAAGGACATCACTTCCTGCCTCTTTGCCTGCGCTAGACGCTGGACCTTGCGGCGAGATATCTGATGATGAAGACGCAGTAATTATTGGCATAAATTTCGCTCTTGCAAGATGAGGTGTGCGAATAGGGACATCGACTTGTCATCTTTCAATGCAAGTTGAGTGCCAGTTTCCCAGATTAGCTTTAGCCTTATTTAGCTATCGACGCCGTAATTCAGCGAGCTGGATATCTGCCCGGTCCTGAGCTAATTTACGGGCTTCGGCAACAAGTTCTGTTGCTTTATCCTCTTGGCGGCTCCGCTTATGTTCAGCTGAGGCAATATCCTTCTTGAGCGTGACCATTTCTGTGGCTAGATGCTCGCATCTATGTGAAATCGAAAGTAACTGGTCACGTACCTGAGTGTTGAACCATGAGGCAGAATAAAGAGACATCCCTGAACGGGCATGGTCTGTTGCTTTATCTGCTTCGAGCAATTCTTCAAGCTGGGCTTTCATCGCTCGGTTCTTGGATAGCTCGTCCCGCACAAGACCAAGAGCGCGAAGCTGTTTGGTCAGATGGAGCTTCTGTGTCAGCGCCATTTTTTTGAAAAGTGCTGCACGGCGTGTCATTACAACCCACCTTTCTGGCTAGTCCCAAACAAGCCTGTTAATGCAGCAGCAGAACTTTCGAAATCAGCTAGTTCCGTCTGGGGTTGCTGGATAAGTGAAATGAGTTGCGGCCATAACTGAACAGCAAGATCAAGGTCGGGATCCTGCCCGGCACTATAACCGCCCATCAGAAGCAAATCACGATTTTCCATATATAATGACATGAGGCGCCGGAACATCTGGCCAGCAGCAATATGTTCTGGTGAAACAATTTCAGTCATCACACGGCTCACAGATGCTGGCACATCAACTGCCGGATAAATTCCCATCTGGGCCTGTTGCCGCGACAACAGGATATGTCCGTCTAAAATTGCCCGCGCTGTATCCACAACCGGATCGTTCGTATCATCACCATCAGCCAAAACCGTATAGAATGAGGTAATAGACCCCTGCCCGTTCAAGCCAGTACCAGACCGCTCAACCAGCGCCGGTATAAGCGAAACCACAGAAGGTGGGTAGCCTTTGGATGTTGGCTGCTCACCAAGAGCAAGGCCAATTTCACGCCGCGCATGGGCAACACGAGTGAGCGAGTCCATGATAAGCAGAACATTTTTGCCCTGATCACGAAAATATTCGGCGATTGCCGTTGCCCGCTTTGCGGCACGAATGCGAAGTAAGGGAGATCTGTCAGCAGGCTCTGCAACAATAACCGTCCTACCGCGGGATTCTGCGTTAAAGACTGTTCGCACGAAATCGCCAACCTCGCGGCCACGCTCGCCAATAAGGCCAACCACAACGACATCTGCTTTAGTGAAACGGGTCATCATACCAAGAAGCACCGATTTACCAACACCAGACCCCGCAATAATCCCAAGTCGTTGTCCCTGCCCTACCGTCAGCAGGGAATTTATCACCCGAACACCAACATCAAGGGGGGTATCAACAGAACGCCGGGCAAGCGGGTTGATTTGAACACCTTCCAGCGGCCAGCTATCTTCGAGCTGTGCAGGTCCGCGCCCATCCAATGGCATGCCAAGCGCATCAAAGACGCGCCCAAGCAGTCCCTCACCAACAGGAATTTCATAGCCATCATCTTCGACAGTGACCTGCGCCCCAACAGAAATGCGGGCCCCTGTTTCATGGACGCACAGCAAATTATTACTATTCTGAAACCCAATGATTTCAGCAATGGCAGAGTTGCCCCCCTCGGTTTCAATCCGGCAGAGCGTTCCGATTGTGGCAGGAAACCCGCCACATTCAATCATATGTCCATCAAACCGGCTAACCCTGCCAGACATGCGAACATGGTCATGCTGTGCATGCGTTGAAACAGCCTCTGAAAGCCGGCTAGAAAGGAGGCTCATTCTGCATCCCCCTTTACATCCGCACCCATAACACCGCCCGCACCTAAATCTACTTCCGGCGCCGTATCTGGTTCTGGTTCAGTACCTGCATCTGTACCTGGCTCTACATCCGCAGATTGCTGTGCAATTTGCGTTCGTTTTTGCGGCGCAGCAATGAGAATATCGGCGATATCTATCGTATCAAGTGAAATGCGGATATCACCTGATAATAGCGCTTCATCGGCAACATATTTCCAGCCCAGAGGGCCTGATTCATAAGCCGTCAGCGCCTTCAAATCTTCTGGGTGAAGCGCGACAGTAATTGTTTCAGATTTTTGTTTCACACGTTCTGCAAGGCTTGTGATCCGGGCAATAATACCCTCTGGATTCTCTGAGATAACGACACCAGCACGCTCTGAGGCAAGATGCATAACAGCTGTCTGAAGAGCTGTTGCAAGTTGCTGTTCATCAACAGCATCAGGACCAGCAGCAGAAGCAACACATGCCTCAAGCCGCGCAATAACATCACGATGTTCAGTCTGACGTCGCTCATCAAGAGCTCGCTCTTCCTCGCTTGGCTCAGCTGATTTTGCCGCTTCAATACCTGCTGTTACGCCGCGATCATAAGCTTGTTTTTCGGCAAGCTGTTGCTGCACAGCAAGCTCAGCCCGCAATGCTGTCAGCTCTGACTCATGCTGGGCCTGAAGTGCATTGATTGCAGCCTGTTCTTCACTTATCTGCGGGACGTCTGCTACTGGCTCACTCAGCCCCGGAAGGGCAGAACCTGTCTGTTCGCTGCCGCTAGAGGGCAGGTTTTGAGCAGCAGGATCATTTTGAGATACCGCCGACTGAGACATATTATTTTGGTCATGTGATTTTTGGGCACCCTGCCGTACTTTTTCAGCCGCAAAGGCAATTTCGACAAGTGAGCGCGGTTTAAAATTATTCTCGGTCTTTTTGGGTACGCCATCACGGGCGACAAACTGGGCAGCCTGCGCTGTTTTAATAAGCCGCGAGATTTCAGCCTCACCCAAGGCAGAAGAGGCCGTGTAATCATCAGTTTCAGGAAACGCCATCGCCGCTGACATTGAACCTATCCTCTACTTAAACCACAATTAACTTAAACAAAATCATCACCGCCACGACCAGCCAGAACGATTGCACCTTCATCTGACATACGGCGGGCAGTATTAATGATTTCTTTTTGTGCTGTTTGCACCTCTGTTAGGCGCACAGGACCGAGTGCTTCCATTTCATCAACAATATTCGCAGCAGCACGCTTTGACATACAGTTAAAGAGTTTGTCACGCAGTTTCTCATCAGCACCTTTGAGAGCAAGAACAAGCAATTCTGCGTCGATAGTCCGCAGTAATGTTTGAAGAGACCGATCATCAGACATGATAAGATTATCGAAGACAAACATGCTTTCCTGAATGCTCAGCATCAAACTCTTATCGTTTTTAGCAATATCCTTCATGATGCGCGCTTCCATATCTTGCTTGGCGAAGTTCATAATCTTCGCCGCAGCATCCACGCCCCCTACCTTTGCAGCACGAAGCGAGGTATTCGCCTTGAACTTGGTCTGCATCACATATTCAAGTTCTGCCAAAGCGTCTGGCCCTACTGTCTGCAAGGTTGCAATTCGGCGAATAATTTCAGCCTGCATTGATTCAGGCAACAACCCGAGAACATCCGAGCCAAGACCAAAATCAAGATAGGAAATAACCAATGCAACAATCTGTGGGTGCTCATCAATAATTAGCTCAGCAATAGAGCGAGCATCCATCCAATCAAGAATATCAATCGGACGCGAACTCGTAGAAGGTGCAATCCGGCTCAAAACTGATTGAGCCTTATCTTCGCCAAGCGCCTTATTCATCACGTTACGAATATAATTACCAGCGCCCATACCAAGGCCTGTTTGTGCCTTGATAATAGCAAGGAATTCATCCAGCACTATATTCACGGTATTCTGGTCTAAGCCCTGAACAGAATACATCGCAGTGCCGAGATGCTGGACCTCTTTGGGAGCCAAGTTGCGAATAATCTCAGACGCTTCATCTTCGCCAAGAAGCATCATTAAAATAGCAGCCTTCTGCGTGCCTGATAACTTTTCAAAGGTGGAGCGTTCAGTCTCTTGCGGTAGTCCATCAGCTGCAGCCATGATTTTAATCCTTCTTACCTAAACATCGTATCAAGAATGTAAACAAACCCATATCTTTAGATTTTATTCAGCTAACCTTAAGACGCCATATCCTTGTTCAACATCGACTTGAAGACGTTTGCTACTCTATCACTTTCATCAGCAACAATCATTCTGATAACCGCAACCTTATCATCATACGTATTGGCTGTATCGAGCATTTCTGCAGAGATTGCCTGCTTCTTCGGCTTCAGCTTAGCTTTAATATCCTCAAGGCTTTCACCCGCAGTAACCTCGACAGTATCTATGTCTAACTCGTCTTCAGCTGACATGCCAACCCCTGTTACTGCTGATGCAGGGACAAGAATACGGTTCAGAAGTGGGCGAATAATACCGAGAACAACAATACCAAGGATAAAAATCATCCCAAATTGGTTAATCGTTGAGCGAAACCAGCCAGTCTCATACCAGTTGGACTTAACGCCCTCAAGCGTATCAATAAAGGTTGAGCTTGAAACAGTCAGGCTATCACCGCGATTGATATCAATACCAATTGTATCGCCAACAAGCTGCTCAATTTTTAGCTGCATTTCTTCAGACATTGTCAGCGTTGTTTTAGCGCCTGTCTCAGGATCAATAATGACCTGATCGCGAACCAGCACAGCAGCATTGATTTTCTGTATCCGGTGCGATGGCTTCATTGTACTTGAAACAGTGCGGCTTACCTCATAATTCTTCACTTCACTTGACGAGCTTGAGCGCATGTCATTTGCATTCCCGCCTTTTGTTTGTCCAAGCGTCAATTGCGGGGCTTGCGGCGGTGTATTAGCAACCGCCCCCGGAATACCTTTGGCAGGCGCTTCTCGTGTTAAATCGTTTGTGCTTTGCTCAGAACGAAGCGCATTGCCTTCTGGGTCAACAATTTCTTCTGTTACTTCGCTTCGCGTGAAATCAATATCAAGATTCACCTGTGCATTGATATTGCCAGGCCCGACAATCGGCGTCAGAAGCGAGATGATGCGCGAGCGGTAAATAGCTTCCATACGCACGCGATGCTCAAGCTCAGAATTATTCATAATGCCTGTCGTCGTATGCGACGAATTGGAAAGCAGTGAGCCATTATGGTCGATCACCGATACATCCTCTTTCGCCATTTTTGGCACCGATGATGATACAAGATGGATAATAGCCTCAACTTGTGTACGCCCCAGAACGCGGCCCTTTGCCAGCTGAATAAAGACAGAGGCTGTTGGCTGTGATTCCTGGCGGATAAATACTTCTTTTTCCGGAATAGCCAGATGAACACGGGCTGATACCACATTATCAATTTCAGAAATTGACCGTGCCAGCTCCATTTCCTGCGTTTGCTTTAACCGCATTGCTTCAACAGAACGGCTAGAGCCCATCTGAATACTATCAAGATTATCATACCCTGCTGGTACAACTGTTGGCAGTCCTTGCGCCGCAAGCATAATACGCGAGCTGTGATAATCACTTGTTGGCACCATCACATCACCGGTTGTTGGATCAATAGCAACATCAACACCAGAATTTTTAAGCGCATCCAGAACACGCGACTTTTCAGATTCAGGGAGCGATGCAAATAATGTTGTACGAGATGGCTGTTGCATAACAAAATAGGCAAACAACCCGATCACCGTTACCGCCGCTGCAAGAATCGTTGGAAGAGCCCGACGGAAAGCAGGCTGTTCTTTCATTTCACGAAGCTGACTGACAAGAGAGCCTGCCTGCGGCAAGATGCCAGAGCCATTTGTTTGCATATTTGATGTTGGTGATGCAGCCATTTCAGCCATTGTTTTAGTCTCCAGCAACGAGTGTATTTTGCGCGGTTAAGTAGATTATTACAGCGTTAAACAGGCATATTCATTATGTCTTTGTAGGCGCTCAGCACCTTATTTCTAACATTCAACGTCATCTGAAAGCCAAGCGATGAGACTTGCTGGTTAATCATGACCTTGGTCAGGTCATTTTCGATACCGAGTTCAAAATCACGCGCTGAACGGGCTGCTTGATTTTGGGAATCAGCAACCGAATTAACAGCTGCTTCAAGCCGGTTTGGGAAACTTTCCTGCTGGCGGTCAGCGGTAAAAGACTGCTGAGCCTGTTCCAGTAACTTCTGGCGCAATCCACCGGATTGGTTTCCAATACCGCCTGTTAGATTAAGAGATTGTGAAAATCCGCCAATATTATCGATACTCATTATAATCTCCTCTTTCTAACACGCGCTTCTTAAGCGCTCAGCTTCTGACTAGCTTCAGTTTTCATTAGGCGTTCAGCCGATAATTGCTCGCCGACAACACCATCAACCATGATATCAGCGGCCGTGATACGTTTATCGGAACAGAGAACAAGAGCGCGCTGAAGGACGTTTTCAAGCTCACGTACGTTACCTGGCCAGTCATAAGCCAGAAGCAAAGACACAGCATCTTGGGCAAGCCAGGGTACTGAATCCTCGTCAGCAGCATGACGGCTCAACAAAATTGTACTAATCGCAACAATATCGTCTCTACGTTCATTCAGGTTGCAGGTGGCAAGCGGGAAGACATTCAGACGGTAGAATAAATCTTCACGGAACCGACCTTCACGCACTTCTGCCAGCATATGCCGGTTGGTTGTTGCGATAACCCGAACATTTACGTCAACCTCGCGCTGGCTTCCCAGCGGTGTTACTTTACGCTCTTGCAGAGCCCGTAGAAGCTTTGCCTGCAGGCCAAGCGGCATTTCAGAAATTTCATCCAGCAGCAAAGTGCCGCCATCAGCCGCACGGAAAATCCCTTTATTGGCTGTCGAGGCACCTGTAAACGCCCCTTTTTCATGACCAAACAGAATAGCTTCAAGCATATTTTCAGGAATAGCTGCGCAGTTTACCGCAACAAATGCAGCATCGCGCCTATCGGACTGATTATGAATAAACTTTGACAGAACTTCTTTTCCGGTTCCGGTCGGCCCATTAATAAATACCGTGACATCTGTCTTGCTGACGCGGCGTGCAAGTGCCATCAGCTCAAGACTTTTTGTATCGGATACAGCCACATGCTCACTATCCAAAAGGCGCGTAACAGCCATGTGAAGAGAGAAATTCTGGGGTGAGGTTAGCATCTCACCGGACGCATCAGAGGGCGCCATGTTGAGAAAAATAAGATTGCCACGCATCTCAGAGCGCATTTCAAAAGGTTTTTGACTTTCTGCCGAAATAACCATGACCCGGCTGGCTTTCATTTTTCGAGCGACATCAGCAATTCCCGATACCCCGCCTGCTTTATCCGCAAATTCTTTACTACACACAAAAGCGTCGATAGCAGATGACGGCGCTAATGATGCATCAGAGGCTGACGAGCCAGCACCTTTTTGCGGCGTCTGGCTGTTATCGTGCCACGACACCTGTGCCATGCGATTTTCAAGAAAGACAGCAAGTTGCTCTGCGCCAAGTAGGCCTGATTTTTCAATAATGATATGAGCCACAACGGGTACTCCAAAAGAACGTAGATGAAGTGAGAAAGGCAAAAAGCGGGCCAAAAAACAGTAGCACCCCAAAACAAATATTAACTATCTGTAATATTTATGTTTTTATTCTGATATTTTTAAACTCATTTTTTTGACATTTAATCAATAAATGCTAAAATAGAGACAGTAAATTGACACTATGCTAATTTATGATGGTATCAGGTCCCTGATATCATGATCCCCTTAAGGGTATTAAATGACTTACAGCGAACGATTGTTAATCGGGCAATCTGCCCCTATGAAGGAAGTCCGCAGGCTTATTGAATTAGCTGCCCCTTCAACAACAACAATTCTGGTTCAAGGTGAAACAGGCGTTGGCAAGGAAGTTGTTGCGCGCGCGATACATGAGCAGTCTGAGAGAAAAGGCAAGCTAGTGTCTGTCAATTGCTCTGCCATTCCCTCAGAACTTTTGGAGTCAGAGTTATTCGGTCATGAAAAGGGCGCCTTTACCGGCGCTGAAAAAACCCGCGCGGGCCGGTTTGAAATGGCAAATGGTGGTACGCTTTTCCTAGATGAAATTGGTGATATGCCCCTGCCCTTACAGGCTAAATTGCTAAGAGCTCTTGAAAGCAAAACCATTCAACGTGTTGGCGGCGGGACTGACGTGCCTGTTGATTTCCGGCTTGTTTGTGCAACACACCAGAATATCGAGGCCGATATCGAACAGGGGAAATTCAGGGCTGACCTATTTTATCGTATTAATGTATTTCCCGTGCAGCTGCCTGCCTTAGCCCAGCGCGCTGTTGATATTCCCCTGCTGGTTAAAGCATTATGTGACCGGATGGTTAAAGAAAATAAGCAGCTGGCAGTTCCGACCTTTAGTGAAAGCGCTTTTGCTGAATTAATGCGCTACCCATGGCCTGGCAATGTTCGAGAACTTCGCAATGTGCTTGAACGCGCCTGTCTTCTATTTCCCGGACGGCAAGTTGAAGGTCCGGAAATTGCAAATAATCTTCTGAAAATAAAAGTGCCAGACCCGGTAGAAGAGCAGGACGCTCTTTGGGAAGCAACAGCGGATATGGCCCCGATTATTTTTGATAATGAGCCGACAGAAGCGCCACTGCCTCACCCAAGCCATTATCAGGACTGGTTTTCCTTTTTCGATAACATTGATATGCGTCGCCACCTTCAAGATGTAGAAGTTGTTCTCATTGAAGCGGCTCTTAGAAAATCAGACGGCATGATCTCAGCCGCAGCAGATTCGCTAAAACTTCGGCGAACGACACTGATCGAAAAGATGAAAAAATTTATGATTGAGAAGCCGGTAAATTAGGATAAAGGCCGAGCGTAGTCAGCTGAGCCTAGATAGACTAGCGCAAATAGGCAGCTTGCATCCGCATTTGTTTGCTTGTCTGATATGTGAGTATTTCCATATCATCTTCGACTTTAGAAATAAGGGCTGCATTTTCCTGCGCGCAATGCTCAATAAAGGAAAAAAATTCTTCATTGATTAAAGCAGGATCAATAAGGCACAACTCTCTCAAGATATCTTGGCGGGCAGAATCAAGCTCAATAGAGCGCGTAAAGTTTTTATCAGTAATCGCTTTTATGATATGCTGATTCAACTCTTCGAACTGTTCTCGAACCTGAACAAACCATTCATTAGTTTTGTCATAAACATCCATCCCATTCGTTCCAAAGTCATCATTCAGACGCAACACTTTGGGAACCTATCTGGGACCATGCATCTCGGATTTCAGTCAAGATTTCAATCGCGTTTTCAGTTCCCTTAGCCTCCCCCGCACGCATAGCGTCGAGCAATTGCTGGCGAGAAAATTCATAAAGTTGGAAAAGGTTTTCAGAAATATTGCCGCCTTTTTCAAAATCAAGGCTAGTCTGCAATGCATATATAATCGTTAGCGATCTAGCAAAACTTTCTGACTTGAGCTTGAGTTGTCGACCTTCTTTAGCGGCCGCGTTTTCACGAAAAAGAGCCATAGATTTTAACAGGGCGTCAAACATCATAAGAACAACAAAATGGGGGTCATCTGCCTCCCCAAGAGCCTGCCGTTCAACATTGCGATATGCACTTGTGATTTTGCTCTTATTAGACATTAACGACATCCGTTCTTGTTACTTGCATGCAAAGACAAAAATAACTACTATTAGATCATGGTTCCATTGCCCTATATCTCTGATCTAAAGCCAAAACTGAGCGGTTTTGCGCGTGAACGCTCGGCATCAAACACGATTATAGAACAAGATATCAGTGCAAACGCTATGCCAAATTTCGGTGTTTCTGTATCTGAAGTTACAAAGATAAACCCAGCACGCAATATTCTGCCTGAAACTGGAAGACAATCAATGGCTAGAATCTTTTCTAGCCGAGGCGCGCCAAGCGCCGTATCAGCTGAGCAGTTCCTGAAGTCACGTATGAGTTTTTCTCCTGAATTCGTTCATAATGAAGCCTCAAGCCGTATCTCCCGGACATCAAATCTATATGCTGAAACACCTCGTTTTAGAAACGAAATTGATTTACTCGCATAACAGCGCTTTTCGCTCTAGTTCTTACGTTTTTTCAAGCGATGTGACTAATTTTTGAGTCTCTAGAACTGCGGTAAAGATATCTGCCTCACTGACAACACCAATAAGTGCCCCCGTTGTTTCCGAGATAACGGGCATTGCTTCACCAACAAAATCAGCTGCAGTCTCTATGGCCTGACCAACAGAGGTGCCAGATATAAGCTGCACGGGCTTTTTATCCAAAACACTTTCAATCAGTGTTCCAGTGGGTACTCTTACCAAGTCTTGTAGATTTATTTTCCCAATAAGCTCACCGCTCGCCGTGAGACAATAGCCTTCAGAATAGCCGTTGGTTGCTAGAATTTGCGCGGCACTCTCAACAGTAATGCCCTCCGGCACAGATGCATATTTTTTCCCAGCAAGAATATCAATTTTCATTTCAGAAAGTCGCAAAGCAACACGGCCACCAGATATATTAATGTTACGCATCAACAGCTGCTGATCAAATAATGAGTGTCCGCCAAAGCTGAAGGTGATCAGGCTACAAGTGCCAACAGCAATCATCGTCGACACTGCCAGCTCGTAGGACATTGTCATTTCGATAATAATGACCATAACCGCAATTGGCGCACCTGTAACAGCACCTGATAATGCTGCCATGCCGCATACCATAAATATTGGTACAGAAACTGGCAGACCAAACAGCCCCACACAGTAAGCTACAACACCGCCTGCCGCCGCTCCACTGAAAAGAGCCGGAGAAAAAATGCCTAGTGAAAACCCCAAACAAGTCGAAATAGCTGTGAGAAAAATCTTTGTTATTAGGAGGATAAGCAGAGCCCATAGCCCGAATTCTAAATTGAGCATATCGCGTATTGCCGCAAGACCTAGTCCTAGTGATTCCGGTACAAAAAATCCGACAATAGAACAAACAGACACTGCAATGCCGCCGAGCATCCAGTCTGATAGACCTGATTTTGCTGCCCAGCCAGAAACCCCAATTTGAGCGCGGATGATTATCACCGCTATCAAGCCAAAAAATAACCCCGCCAGAAGCAACCCCGGAGAAAGAGGCAGAATAGAGGGAACGTCTATATCAAGATACAGCCACCTAACATCCTCAAAAATCCAGCTACTTACTGAAAAAGAGGCAATACTGGCAATGGCTATCGGCGCCAATGCCCGCATAGAAAAATGCCGAAGCACAACTTCATGAGCAAAGATCATACCTGCAATCGGTGCATTAAAGCCTGCTGATATAGCAGCAGCAACGCCGCACCCTATCAGCATATTTTGACTGAAAAGAGTAGACCTAAATACCGTATGAAATAGCCGTGATAATAATGCGCCAAGATGAACAAGCGGCCCATAAACACCAACAGAGCCACCCGCTAGAACAGAAGTGAACACACTAACAATAGTTGCGCCACCGGTCTTTATTGATAGGAACGAGATATCACTATGCGCTGCATAAATAACATCAGCAGGACCGTGCCAGCGCGGCACTTTAAACAGCCGCCTTATAAAAATAAGGACAGCCATCCCGCCAAAAAGCAGCACGCTTTGATAACTAAACAATGCTAATGATAGGCTCTCTAAATCTGCACGGCCGCTGACTCGCCACATTTCAGCATCTTTAACAAGGCCAACAAACCCTACAGTGAATAACCCAACAGATATGCCAATAACGCATGCAGAAAAAAATGATGCGAAAATCAGAACCACTCGATTTGGTTCTTTAGAAGCTGACGTTGACTGATAGTCTAGGGTCATCAAATACCTGACACTGCACAAACATTTCATAAAGGAGCCGTCATGCTCTCTAATAGTTACATATTAGAGCCTCGTTCTTTAAGGAAATAGAAAAATTTTAAATCTGTCCATGTTAAAATATATAATGGGCCTTCGCCCTAGCACCACAAATAAGGGCGGTTTGGTATGAATTTTGCACTATCTCTTTGGGTTTTACCGTAACAGGAGCACCCTCTGACAAGAGCAAGAGAGTAGGTTAACGCCATGGCTGTTGATTATTTAAGTGCGCTAAATGCGGGTTCAGGTCTGAATACCACTCAGATTATCGACTCGCTGGTCGAAGCAGAAAAAGCACCACGTGAAGCAGCTATTCAAGAAAAAATTGATGAGGCTGACGTTGCTATTTCCTCTATTGGCCTTCTAAAGACCGAGTTAAGTGCGTTTAACACATCAATGTCAGCTTTGTCTGGTGAAAACGGTATTACGCTTTCCTCAACGAGTACGAGTATTGCTGTTACAAAAACAACGACAGAACCGCTTACCGAATTCAACCATAGTATCGAAGTTTCAGCGTTAGCTGCACAGCAGGTTTTAGAATTTAGCGGTTTTACCACAGCAACAGATGCCGTCTCTCTGGGAACCCTCACTTTCACTGTGGGGTCGTGGAATGCTGACATGTCAGCTTTTACCTCAAATTCTGACTATAGCGCATATTCTCTGGACGTCTCCACTGCTACGACAATAGCGGATGTTGTTACTCTGATTAACGAAAGCACTGATACAGCAATGGACGGCTTACAGGCTAGCATTCTGCAAACAGATGATAATGCCTATTCGGTTGTGATAAAATCTCATTATGGCGCTGACAGAGAGTTACAGATTGTTGATAGTGCAGGAAGTAGTTTTGAATTCAGTTCTAGTTCTGACTCAGCCCATCAAATTTCCGGCGGCGTAGACGCCTCAATAATAATTGATGGCATCACAGTGACGCGCAATACCAATACGGTAACAGACCTTATTGACGATATGAGTATTGCTATCACTGCTGTGACAACGTCTGAGCAGACTATTGCTGCGACTTATGATGAAACGAGTGCCGTCGCAACAATGCAGAGTATTGTTGACGAGCTGAATTTCGTTCTTTCATTTCTTGAAACGGAGACAAGTTATGGAGAGGATGGCGCAGAAGATGGCGGTCTGATTGGAGATCCCTTTGCAACTGCTCTCAAAAAAACCATTAGAGGCTATACCTCTACTGCAATTTCAGGATATGGAGCAGATGATATTTACCTCTCTTATTTTGGCGTTTTAACAAACCTGGACGGTACATTAAGTTTAGATGCCGACACGTTCTCAACCTATTTCAATGCCTATCCAGACAATTTCTCTGCCATGACCCAATCCCGTGCAAGCACGGATAATTCGGCCGTTTCAGCGTCTATCTCCGGAGATTATTTTACCCCTGGTGACTTCAGCTTAACCCTGTCTAGCAGCGTGGCTTCAATTCAGGACTCAGATGGCACATCAAT